>Ga0209121_10000664_pt1 | contig 36061 bp, 34 predicted proteins | sample Cruoilmetagenom3_FD_187292 | JGI IMG/M metagenome (GOLD analysis project Ga0209121, IMG submission 187292) | Oil polluted marine microbial communities from Coal Oil Point, Santa Barbara, California, USA - Sample 3 (SPAdes) (version 2) | ecosystem: Environmental > Aquatic > Marine > Oil seeps ... | reverse complement strand
TTTGGGTTTGATAAATCAAACCCCTACTTCCCAATGTCCGCCTTTTGCAGAACCAATTCTTTTTATTTTGCCCTCGTCTTTTAGTTTTTTTATATCTCTTTTTATTGTTTTTTCAGACACCATAAACATTCTCGCTAAACGTGGAAGTGTTATATTTTTATTATCTTTTATTGCAACAATTATCTGTTCTAATCTTTCGGGGACATTTTCGGAGACATTTTCGGGGACATTCGCCATCAGCGTTCAGTATTCAGCTGTTTTCAACTTAGAACTCAAAACTTAAAACTGAACATTAAAGCCACCATTGCCTTTTAGTTCAAAAAATCAATACTTCAAAAGACCCCCCTCTTTGTTTGATTAAAATATTGTAGAATGGTAAAATATAAACATGTTACAGGGAAATATTCTAAAAAATTTAGAAATCCAGCTAATTAAATTATTAGAATGTGATATTCTTCCTCAGAAAAGCTATCTTGCTGGAGGTACTGCTGTTTATTTCTATTTTAAGCATCGAGCATCTATTGATCTTGATTTTTTCACACCGGTGAATTTCAATCCAGATATTTTTGTTTTTAAATTAAAAAATTGTTTTAAGCATGTATATGTTGAATTAATGGAAAAAAATAGTGTTATATTATATATTTCAGAAGAAAAGATAAAATTATCATTATTCTATTTTCCATACATCCTTTTATCTAAAAATCATTCATACCCTGTTCAAAATAACAAAATTTGTCCTATTGCATCATTGGATGATCTGGAAGCAATGAAAGCTATAGCCATTTCACAAAGAGGGTCAATAAAGGATTTTATTGACCTTTATTTTTTATTAAATAAAACAGGCCATTGTTTTAATGATATAGTGGAACTTGTAATTAAAAAATATAAAATCGACAAGGAATATGCATATCAATTAAAAACTTCTTTTGTTTATTTTGATGACGCAGAAAGAGAATATGACAGTATTATTATGATTAAAGAAAATAATAGAAATGAGAAGATAAAAATGAAGGAGTGGAAAGAAATAAAAAGCTTCTTCTATGGATTTACAAAATGAGAAGAGAATTATTCTGGGATATGGGAGCTGGTAGTGTATCTTCAGACACTGAAATTGAAAGAGCAATAAATTTTGGTGGGTTTGCTTACATAAAAGAAGTTCAGAAAAAGTATGGTATAAAAAAATTTAAGCATGTTTTAAAAAATAATAGAAACCTGAGCAAAAAAGCTGTAAATTACTGGTGTTTACAATTCAATATTAATAGAAATAAAACCAATACTTATAAATTTAAGAAAATCTGGACACCTTTCAGATAAAAACCATTAACTAACCTTATCAGTAATCAATTAAATTACAGGGTTTTTGCTTGATATTAAAAAAGAGATATGATAACATATTTTTCTTGCCGGGGTGGCGGAATTGGCAGACGCACGGGACTTAAAATCCCGGGAGGGCTAACCTCGTGAGGGTTCAATTCCCTCCTCCGGCAAATAGTACAAAATTTCGTTCTTTATCAATTTGCGACAGGTCATATTTAACGCTTTCAATTGGCATTAGATTTAAATTGAAATAAAAATTTGACATTTCAATTCCATCTGATAAAATATTCTCTGAATGTCGCCAACATCAATTATATTTTTTTATATTTCAACCTTTTTTATGGCATTTCTAATGTGTATTCCAATAGGACCTGTAAATTTAGAAATATTCCATAACGCTGTAAAAAAAAATTACCCACAGGCAATTAGTACTGCTGTAGGAGCTGCTTTTGGTGATGCGGTTTGGGCTTTAACTGCCTTTTTAGGGATGTCGCCTTTTGTTTCATCTCGTTACACAGAAGCAGCTTTTTTAACTTTTGCTGCAATAATTACCTTTGTGCTTGGCATTGTTGCTTTAAAAGAAACAAAATATATTGAACAAAAAGAGAAAGAACTCATAACAAAAATAAAGAGAAAAAAAAAAAGATGGGCTATATTAAAAGGCTTAGCAATGGTTTTAGTTAATCCATTAGCTATTGTTTCATGGATGATAGCCCTATCTATTTTAAGAAAATTTAAAATTTATATTCCTTCAAGATTAAATTACGAAGCAATATTCTTCCTTATTGTTGTTGCTGGGAGCTCCTCTTATTTCTTTTTAGTAATATTTATAACAAATAGAATGAAAAAATTTTTCAATCATACAAGAACTACAAAAATAATAAGGGTTTTAGGATACATATTTATAGGATTTAGCTTTTATTTCTTGTATTATGCAATAAAATTATTCTTCTTTAATGCAAAACTTATCAGTCCAGACAAAATAAATCTACCTTGACGTTATATAGAATATTCTGTATAATTTCATTATGATATTTACCATTTTTGGATATCCAAAAACAGGCAAAACACTTTTATTTAATCTTCTTACTGATAAAAAAGAAGAAATATCAAAATTTTCAGCAGTAACAAATAAATTTCATAAAGCAGTAGTAGATGTTCCTGATAACAGATTAAAAAAACTTTCTGATTATTTCAAAACTCCACCTGTATTTGCAAAAATTGAATACCTTGATACCGGGAAAATCTCATTCGGGGAAGCGAATGAGACTACTTTTATTGATTTATTAAGAAGAGCAGATGGCTTAGTGCATATAGTAAGAGCTTTCGAAGATCCAGAAATAGTTCACCCAAAAGGTAGCATTGACGCTTTAAGAGATATTAATAGAATAGAGGAGGAATTAAGAACCGTTGATTTTTTGAGTATTGCAAAAAGAATTGAAAAACTCGAAATAGATATAAAAAAAATTAAATCAAAAGAATTAGAAGAGGAATTTAAAATATTAAAAAAATTAAAAAACTTCCTTGAAAAAGAAAAGCCATTACGAGAACTTGAACTAAATGCAAAAGAATCAACAATTATAAAAGGTTTTAAATTCTTATCTTTAAAACCATTAATAAATGTAATAAATTCAGATGAAACTTTTTATAAAAAATACTTAAAATTAGAAGAGGTACCTAAGAACAATATAGCAACCATTATTTCCTGTGAGAAAATCGAATCGGAATTGCTTGAACTTGAAGATGACGATAGACTCTTATTTCAGGAAGAGTATGGTTTAAAAAACTACAAATACACAAGAAACAATTTTATAAAGACAAGTTATGAGCTTTTGAAACTTATATCATTCTTTACAGTTGGTACGGATGAAGTAAAGGCTTGGACCATAAATAAAAATTCTTCTGCTTACATTGCAGCCGGAAAAATCCACACTGATATTCAACATGGGTTTATAAAAGCAGAAGTTATTAAATGGAATGATTTTCTTGATTCAGGAGGTTTTACACAAGCAAAAGAAAAGGGATTACTAAAACTTGAAGGTAAGGATTATATAGTAAATGACGGAGAGATCGTACATTTTAGATTTAACAAGTAATTATCTCTTTTTTTTTATTATTTTATTCTATTGACATTTTAAAATAACTTTGATAAATTGACTATAAGAGGTTAAAATGAAAAAAGTATTATTATTAATTACATTTATTTTTCTTGCTCTTACCACTATCAAATCACAAACAATAACTCAAATGGGATTTATTATAAAAAAAGCCATTCCTTCGATACAAAACATTGCTATTATATTTCCTGAAAACATGCATAAACAAATTGCAAAAGAAGCAAAAATGGCACAAATTATCACAAAAAAAAAGTATGTTATATATGCTGGTGAAAAAAGAACAAATAAAATATCCACACAAGTCTACAATATAAAGAGACTAAAAAATGTAGCTGTTATCATAATAACAGACAATGACGCATTATCTGTAGATTCTGTTAAATATATTCTTGGTAAATTTAGTGAACAAAAAATCCCTGTTATAAGTAATAGAAAAAAAGATACCCTTATAGGAGTATTAATGACCATATTTAAAAATGATAATAAAATAGAAAAACATATAAACAAAATAGTTTCATCTGCATTAGAAATAACCTTTCCCCAAGAATTTTTAAATGAATGTGTTATTGATGTAGAGTAATAAAAGTTTCAATTTATATTTAAAGTATAAAATTATTTTAAGATTTTAAATATCTCCTTTAATAAAATTTCAAATTCAAATTCAAAATTGGGTGTAAAAATATCTTTTCCAATACTTTCTTTAATCTTTTTTATTTTCCAGAATACTCCATCATCAATCTCTTCTTTATTTATAGTAATTCTATTTTCATACTTTGAATAAAACATAAAAACAAGTTCAGATTCAATCTCAGTTTTCCATACATATTTAGCAATAAAACTCGCCTTGAATTCCGTTAGCCCAAGTTCTTCTTCAGCCTCCCTTTTTAATGCATCCTCAATATTTTCACCACTTGATACGTGGCCCCCAATTGCTGTATCCCATTTCCCTGGTTGGATCTGCTTTTTCATTGATCTTTTTTGTAAAAAAATCCTATCCCTGGAATCTATTATATGCAAGTGAACAACTGGATGCATCATTTCAGGATTTGAATGGCATATACTCCTTGGTGCTCTACCTTTAATCTTCCCAGAATGATCAACTATATCAAACCATTCTTCATCTTTATATTTGTTAACCCAGCTTTTTTGGTTTAATCTATTTTTTAAAACTTCAAAAATAAAATAGAGAGCAAAAAAGATATAGAACAAACCTCCACTTATAAATGCCCATGCCCCCTCTGACATAAAAAATGCAGAGTAAATTATTAAACCAGTATGAATTAAAAATATAAAAAATAAACCCTTCAAACTTTTTTTCATTTGAGTTAACTGCTCTTCGTTAAATTCAATATTTTTCATATAACGTTTTGACATAATATACATTATATTCATTGAAGAAAAAGCAGAAATACCTAACAGAACACAAAAAATCATTTCAATAAATGCAGGTTTTAATTTAAAATAAATTGGGTTATTAAATATAATTGAGACCACACCAAGAGCAACAATCATTCCAACATCTAATAATATAAATTTATCTACTATTTTTTCTTTAATATATGAAAATATTAACTCAATTATCCCAGATATTACAGCAACAATTAGACCGACCTTTACTCCCCATATAGAATCTGCCATTACAAATATGATTAAAGGCAAAAACCCAGGGGCAAGACTTTTTAAAAGGTTAAATTTATTCATTTTCAATGCTTTAAACCAAGAAAATTATAAAAATATCGATAATATTAACTTATAGAATAAAATTTGTCAAAAAATTTTCTTGACAACATTTTAAAAAAATGAGAGAATTTGGTAAGAGACAAAAAATATGTTTATAAACAGTACGAGTAAAGAAATAACTGCGAAAATAGTCTATTATGGTCCTGGATTAAGTGGAAAAACAACAAATCTTCAGTATATATTTTCAATAACAAACCCTAAATCAAGAGGAGAGCTTGTTAGTTTAGAAACAAAAATTGAAAGAACACTCTTTTTTGACTTACTACCTATTAACATAGGTTTAATAAAAGGCTATAAAATTAAATTTCAACTCTACACAGTTCCAGGGCAAATCTTCTATGATTCCACAAGAAAATTAGTTTTAAAGAAAGTGGATGGAATTGTCTTTGTAACTGATTCTCAAGTTCTTATGCAACAGGCAAATTTAGAAAGTTTCGAAAATCTCAAAAGAAATCTTAAAGAGCAAAATAAAGACATGCATGATATTCCTATGGTTTTTCAGTTTAACAAAAGAGATCTAAAAAATATCATTCCTGTTAGTGAATTAAATAATACATTAAATAAATTAGAAAGACCTTTCTTTGAAGCAACATCATCAAAAGGATACGGTGTTATTGAAACTCTGAGAGAAATATCAAACATTACATTATTAGAAATAAATAAATCGATTGATCATAATTATAACAAAAAACTAAAAAAACCATTAATAGAGTTTGATACAAATAAAGATAAAAAAATTATAAAAAAGGATGAATTACCTCTAAAGAAGATCCCAATGGAATATTCCGAGGACCTAACTCCTGATGAAATAAGATTTGAAGATGAAGAAGATACCCATGATTTTACTGAACAAAAAATATCAGAGTTAAAAAAAGATAAAAAAATTAAACAAAAAAAACCAAGCACTTTTAGTATACTGGATAATTTAGGAGATGACTCCAGAATAACTGTTTTGAAAAAAATTAGTTTAAAAAATTCTGAACTATTTATTGAATTAAGAGATAAAAATTCGAATCTACTGGACTCAATGGATTTGGAAATAAATCCAAAAACAAAAAAAATCACAATTATCCTTGATGTTAAAAACTAAAATAGTAATTTTATTTTCTTTGTTTATCTTATTGAATGCATGCTCATTTATTGGTAAAAACAATAATATTGAAAAAAAATCCGAACCATACACATCTCATTTAAAAAGAGCAAATTTAACTTTTGAACAAGGAAAAAAACTTCTTTTAGATGGAAACATTGAAGGATCGAAATATTATTTTGATAGAACAATAAATATTCTATTGGACTCAAACTCAATAGAATTAAATAATAAAAAATATTTAGACTATTATGTAAATAAAATATCTGAAATTGAACTGGATTATCTAAAAAGCAAAGAGATAACAAATTCCACACAACAAAAAGCCTTTTTAGATGAAGTTATTTCAACCCCATTATTTAATTTATCAGAAAAAGAGATATCTCAATTTAAGAAAGAAATGAAAAAAAAACAGCCAAAATATTCTATCCCCATTGTAGTCAATTCAAAAGTTATTTCCTTTTTAAAGGCTTTTCAAAATATAAAACACGAAAGTATTCAAAGAGCAATCTATAGATCACAAAAATACATTGAAGAATTTAAAAGAATATTAAGAGAGAATAAAGTTCCTGAAGATTTAGCATATTTACCAATCATTGAAAGTGGTTTTAGAATTAAAGCTGTATCAAGATCAAGAGCAAAAGGAATCTGGCAATTCATGGCATCTACAGCACGAATGTTTGAACTAAGAGTTGATTGGGTTGTTGACGAGAGACTGGATCCAATTAAATCCACATATGCTGCTGCAAAGTATCTAAGATTTTTATTCGAAGAATATGGAAACTGGTATATTGCTCTTGCCTGTTATAATGGTGGAACCAGACGAGTTAACAAAGCAATAAAAAGACTGAAAACAAAAGACTTTTTCGATATTGCTAAGTCAAGATATATAAGACGAGAAACGAGAAATTACGTTCCTGCTTTCTTAGCATCACTCATGATTGTAAAATCACCTGAAGAATACGGGTTCAATTTAAGTATAACTTATCCAATAGAAAACACAAAAATTGTAAAAATCCCTTCTCCTGTAGACCTGAATACAGTATCATTAAAATCTAAAATTTCATATACCAAATTAAAAGAGCTAAACCCTGAACTTATAAGACATTTTACACCTTTTAATAAAAAATATTACTTTTTAAGAGTACCTGAAAGCACTGAGGAAGCGTCTATATTAGAATTAAAAAGGCTCCCTCCTCAAAAAAAGTATTTTGTAGGATGGTATAAAGTAAGAAGAGGTGACAACCTCTATGCAATTGCAAGAAAGTTTGGCACATCTGTAAAAAAAATAAAAAGAGTAAACAAATTAAGGTCAAATCTAATAAAACCTGGCAAACAGCTCCTGATTCCCAGAGGTAGAATTTGATAAGCAAAATAAAATCTATTGTTCTCAATGGCCTTGAAGTTGTACTAACAGAGGTTGAAGTTGGCTTTTCACGTGGAATACCTGGTATTAGTATTGTAGGTTTACCTGATAATGCAGTAAAAGAGAGTAAGGAAAGAATAAAATTCGCAATAAAAAACTCAGGTTTTGATTATCCTGTAGGCCAAAAAATCGTTGTGAACCTCTCTCCTGCTGATATAAAAAAAGAGGGGTCTGCCCTGGATCTTCCAATCAGTGTTGGCATTTTAAAAAACAAACTTAACTTAAAAAGTGATATTTTTAATAAATTTCTATTTTATGGTGAGCTTTACTTGAATGGGGAACTTAATCCAGTTAAAGGAACTTTAAATTTAGCACTCTTTGCAAAAGAAAATGGATTTAAGGGTGTGGTAATTCCATATGAAAATGGTAATGAAGCATCTTTTGTAAATGGAATTGAGATTTATGCTTTGAAGAATCTAAAGGAAGTAATAAAATTTATAATGGATCCATTCTCTTTCAAACAATATAAGAATAATTTAAGGAATCACAATGATATTCAAACAGATATTGATTTTAGTGAAATAAAGGGGCAATATTTCGCAAAAAGAGCAATGGAAGTAGCAGCAGCAGGTTTTCATAATCTCTTAATGATTGGTCCGCCAGGTTCTGGTAAATCAATGCTATCAAAATCCTTACCATCAATCTTACCATATATGACAGATGCAGAAATACTTGAAACCTCTCTCATATACAGTACTGCTGGTTTATTAAATAGAAAAAATGGATTAATAAAGAAAAGACCATTTCGTTCACCACACCATACTATTTCTGATGTTGGAATTAGCGGAGGAGGTAAATACCCAGTCCCAGGTGAGATATCATTGTCACATAATGGAGTTCTTTTTCTTGATGAACTCCCATATTTTAAACGATCAGCACTTGAAGTATTAAGACAACCCCTTGAAGATGGTAAAATAACTATTTCAAGATCATTAACTTCTCATACATATCCTGCTAAATTCATGCTTGTTGCTGCAATGAATCCATGTGAAGATTCTATTGGAATAAAAAATTCTGAATTTTATAATTGTACTGAATACCAAAAAAGAAAATATTATTCAAAAATTTCAAAACCTTTATTAGATAGGATCGATATCCAGATCGAGGTAAAAAAAGTAAAGATTGATGAGATCACATCAAACACGAAATCAGAAAGTTCAGAAGAGATAAAAAAAAGAGTGATAAAAGCAAGAGATATTCAACTTGATAAATTTAAAAACCTAAAAAGAAAAATATTTGCAAATGGTCAAATGTCAAATAGGGAAATTAAGAAATTTTGTGTTATAGATGAACAAGGAGAAAAATTGATGAAAAATGCAATTGACAAATTAAACCTCAGTGCAAGAAGCTACTTTAAAATCCTAAAAATTTCAAGAACCATTGCAGACCTTGAAAATATGGAAAAAATAAAACCTCTTCATATACAGGAAGCATTACAATATCGTTCATTAGACCTATCTAAATTTTAATTTAAGGTCAGGCCTATACATCAAGAGGATGAATAAATTCGTTCATAAAGTTTTTTCTGGATAATTAGATAGAAAATTGGTTTTATTAAAGATGTTTCTAAGAAATATACAAAGATAAAACCAAGTGTAAATATAAGAAATTTAACAGAACCTTGGATTTCAAATCCAGAACTAAATAAAAAGGAAATAACTGCAAAAGGTAGTAATATAGCAATAAAAACGAAAAATTCATAAAAAAAGTATTTCCGAATTAGTCCCATAGAATTTTTTATCTCCTCAAAAAATAAAACATTATTATTCGTACTTTTAATTACTGATATAGCACATAATATTTTTCTTAAATAAATTTTAATATTTTGATCTTTTAATTCTTGTTTTGTCTTTTCTAACTCTATTCTCCAATCTTTATTTACAACTATACCTGAAAAACCTCTTTCTTTATTTAAATAATTAAAAAATAATATATTTAAATTGTATTTATTTTTAAAAAAAATATATTTTTCTAAAAAATAATCTCCAATGATTAAGACAAACAAAAAGAGTATAAAAAGTATATGACTATTTAAATATCTATAATTTATAAAAAAGATTAATAAAGTTGAAATTATTACAGCAAAAAAATAAATAGAATAATAGAAAAAGTCAATTAAAAATCTTTTATAAGAAAAACTCAAAAACATAAAAATATCTTTTATATCATTCATTATCTTAGTTTTATACTAATTAAACTAACCAATGTAAATATAATTGCAATTATCCAGAATCTAACAACAATCTTAGGTTCTCCCACACCCATGAACTGATATGTATGATGAATGGGAGCCCTATAAAAAATTCTCCTTTTAAATAATTTAATTCCTATATAATCCTGAATAAAAACAGATAAAAATTCAATCACAAAAACTCCACCAGCAATCAAAAAGAGTAACTCCTTTTTCAGCAAAATAGCAGTGGTCGCTATTATTCCACCTAAAAAAAGTGAACCTGTATCTCCCATAAATATTTCAGCTGGAAAAGCATTAAACCATAAAAAAGCTGCAAGAGCTCCAATTAAAGCTGACATAGCTATAACCATCTCACCTGAACCATTTATATATGGGAATAATAAATAATCCGCTGCTTTTAAATTACCCAAAATATAAGCAAAAGCAGCATAAACTAAAGCTAACAATGCTACAGGAACAGTAGCAAGACCATCTAATCCATCTGCAAAATTTATTGAATTCGAAATTCCAATAATAACCAAAATTATAAATGGATAATAAAAATAAGATAAATCAATTACTGGATTTTTTATAAAAGGAACGAATAGCTCTGTTATTATATCCTTTGGAAATGGAGATGAATTTTGAGATAATACAAGTAAAGCCAGAATTAATCCAAATAGAGCCTGAAAAAAAAGTTTTAAACCTCTACTCATTCCTGAGTCTACAGAACCTCTTACATTTTTTAAATAATCATCAAAAAAGCCAAGAGCTGTAAACCAGAAACCTGCAAACAATATAACCTTTATAAAAAAATTATTTAAATTTCCCCACAACAACACTGAAGCTAAAAATGAAATAAAGATGATTAACCCACCCATTGTTGGTGTGCCAATTTTATTTTTTGATGAAATACCTCCATAATCTCTTGCTTTATCTCTAAAATTTAATTGATATATTATATTTATTAATTTCTTACCAAAAAAAACTCCTATTAAAAAAGATGTTAATATTGCCATTAAAGACCTGAACGATATGTAAGAAACGAGCCTTTGACCAGGGATAGAGGAGAATAACTCTAAAAACCATAGTACCATACTATTCAATCTCCTTATGAATTTTCTTAATAATTGTCTGCATTTTAAATTCAGGTAATAAATTATTCGATGTAATTAAAATTTTGTCAATCTCTTTTTTTGTTTCATTCGGAGATAATATATTTCTTTTATAAAACTTATAAAGCAACTCAAGTAATTCTTCGCGTAAAAGCGAATTACTGCACAAATAAAACTTTTTCAAATATTTCAATTCTTCTTTGTCTCCATGAGTAGCTATTAGTCTTAAATAAGATATGCTCTCTTCAATTGTAGATTTTTTTAATCTTGCGTGAATCGTATCTCTAAAATAATCATATTCATCATAAGAAGTAATATTCTTAGTCAAATAATCAATAGCTGCAACCCTTACTTCATAATAAGAATCAGAAAGAATTCTTCTTATCAATTCCTTAATTTCTACATTCCATATTTTTAATTCTCTCAATGAAATTAAGCTATTACGTTTAATAAACCCCTTTTCTTTTTTAGATTTTAAAATTTCAATAAGGTAATTTGCTTTAGTTTTATCCTTGAATAACCCAATTAATTTTATCCCAATATTTCTAATTTCCCATTTTTTATTTGATAAATATATATTGATCTTATAAAAGTAATCTTTCTTAAATTCATCTGGTTTTTTTGAAACCTTTTCTAAAAAATTGAATGGAGACAACACTGATATAGGAATATTATTCTTATTTTTTAACAGTTTCTTTTTAAAAATCAAAATCTCTGTATTTTTTAACATTAAAGAAGATAAAAAGTATATTGAAATCCCAATAAATGATAAAGATATAATCAAAACAATATTCTCAATAACTCTGGAACTGAAATCAATTTGGTTAAAAATAAATTTTGCCTCAACCAGCACAATAATCATAAATATAGATGCTAAAATTGTCCTGAAAAATGAGAGAGAAACTTCTTTATACTTTACAAAAATATCTTCTTTCTTCAAGCGATTTTTTAAAACAATAACTCTAATAAATGAAAAAAGAATAAAAGAGATTGATGTTGCAAGAGCAAGCCCTGCAAATTTCAAGGAAGTAGTAACTAAATAAATTGACAAACCTACATTTGTTAAAAGCATAAAAAAATTCAATATCATTGAAGTTTTAATATCCATTCTTGCAGAAAATATTCTTGTTGTAAGAGAATGTATTCCCCACCCAATTAAACCAATTGAGTAGTAATTTAGAGCAATAGAGGTTTTATGAACCATAAAAGCGTTAAAACTCCCTCTGTCGAAAAGTAATGACACAATCGGATATGAGAGGAAAATCATTAAAATCGAAACTGGAGTTAATAGGAATAAATTGGTTTTTATACCATCTAAAAACAACCTTTTTGCTCTATTTTTATCAAACAATGCGATTTTATCTGAAAACTCTTTTAATATAACACTATTAATTGCTTGTGAAATAAATGAAAAAGGCAATCTGAAAATTATTATAGAGAAATGAAGATATGCAATTGAACCTATTTTTAATCCAGAAGCAAGAATCTTGTCAACTATTTCAGATGTTTTTGAAAGAAACACATCAATTGAAATAGGCCATAATTGAGAATAATATTTTTTATTTGTCTGTGTGTTGAAACTTATATGAGGTTTGTATGAGAATTGTAAAGATTTATTCTTGAACATTTTATGAACAAATGGAATCAAAATTAGAATTTGCATTAATCCGCCCAATAATACACCTAAAGCAAGTGAATAAATACCCATAACAGAGTAAAAGGCCCATATTCCTATTATTGTGCCTATAGAGAAAAAAACCGCTGAAGATTCAGCCATCCCAAATTTATTAAATGCTTTTAAATATGTTGCTAAAACTGCAGCTATAGTCACTAAAAATAGATAAGGAAACATCAATCTTGTCATATTAACTGTTTCATGCATCATTCCCTTTCCAACAAATGATGGACATATAATTTTCAAAATTAGTGGCGTAAGAAGAATACCAATAATTGTAAATATTAAAGATAACAAAATAGTTACATTTATAATTGAAGAAGCGTGTTCCCACGTTTTCTTGCGAGAACTCCTGTAAAAAATTCTTTGAAAAATCGGAAGAAATGCATTTTCCAAAGCATTCTCTGCTACAATACGGCGCATAAAATTAGAAATAGTAAGCCCTATAGCAAAAATATCCGTAGCTCTACCAGCTCCGAAAATAGCAGCTACAACCATTGTCCTTAAGAGCCCACCTATTCTAGAAATAATTATTCCAAAAGAAGAACCCATTATTTTTGAAGATGTTGATTTTTCAAAATCAACATCTTCAACTTTTTCAAAATAGCTTTTTAAAAAATAAGTCTTATCTCCAATTTCTAACTTATCACCCTCTTTAATTTCAATCCATCCATTTACACCTTGTCCATTTAAAAACATTTTACCTTTGATTCTTTTTAAAATTAATTTATCTCCATTTGTTAAACTTTTTATTGTAAACAAAACATCATCATCATTTATTTCAAGATAAACATCACTTAAAAAAGAATTACCAAAAATAGTTGAATCAAAAATCAATTCATAGCTCTTTTCAGTATCCTCAGATTGTAAATAAAATATTTTAATCTGTTTTTCCTTTGCTCTCTCTTTTCCTAAGACAATCTGCTCAATCTCTTTAAGTATCAATTCTGAACTATTCTGTTTTTCTCCTTCTTTTAAATGTTTTCTCATATTAAAGAGATGGTTACCCTTAAACAAAGTCTCTTTTATCGTGTTTAGAAGCTCTTTCCCCGGGATGTAAATAGTTTGTTTGTTACCTTTATTGAAAAGCTCCTCATATACAACTCTTGCACCACCCATTTTTTTTACTTCATTAGCATTCAATATCTGATGGTCACCTGGAAGGTTTATTTTCGGGATAAGTATAGAAGGAATTCCAAGTGTGGTAACTTCTTTTATAGTTCCAGCACCAGCCCTTGAAACTATAAGATCAGTAATAGAGTATATCTCATCTATATTATTGAAATATTCTCTTACTATAAATTTACCCTTGATTTCAGAAGGAATACCCATTTCTTCCAATCTCTTTACAGTATCATCAAATGCTTTATAATCCTTTGAATAACCTCTACCAGTAGACAAAATAATAGTTAAATCTTTTATTTCAAGAAGCATTGGTGTTATTTCAGTAATAGCTCTATTAATTGTCCTTGCTCCCCCACTACCTCCAAAAATAAAGAGAACCTTGTTTTTCTCGGGAATATTATATTTTTCTTTTATATTTTCACTATTGTTGAATCTAATCGACTTTCTTAGAGGATAGCCTGTAACAACAGCCTTATTATCCGGAAAATATTTATATGAAGATGAAAAAGAAACTCCAATCTTTGTTGCAAATCTTGATATAAATCTGTTCATTCTTCCAGGTACTGCATTCTGCTCATGAATAAAAACTTTTAATTTAAGTATAGATGCAGCAAATAAAACAGGTGCTGATACATATCCACCACTTCCAATAATAATATCAGGTTTAAATTTTTTTAATATTAAAAGACTTTTTAATGTTCCAAGGGAAATATAAAATATAGATATAATGCTTTTTAGGCTCTTTATTTTTTGAGGGATTGCTCTTGATAAAATGGTTACAAATTCGATTGGCTGAGGAATGTTTTTTACAATCCTTGCTTCAGCTCCTTTTTTTGTTCCCAGATATAAAAATAGAGACTCCGGATATTTATCTTTTATTGTCTCATAAATTGCAATATTAGGATAAACATGACCACCTGTACCACCACCAGTAAAAATAACTCTCATCTTTTCCATTTTAGGTAACGAGTATATCACAAATCAAAAATTTAAATAAATTACCTTATTCAAATTTAAAATTTTTAAACTTATTACCTTTAACATTACCATATAACAGAATTGATACCTCTTTAAAATTCAAAAATCTCAAAAAGAGCTCATTTATTTCATCAATATTAATTTTATCTATTTTATCAATAATTTGACTTACTTCTATTTCTCTTTTCAAATATAGTTCCTGATTTACATTAAGCCTCATTTTAGAAAAATTACTTTCCAGCCCAAGTATAAATGAAGATTTTATATGATCTTTTGCCCTGATCAATTCCTCTTTTTTTATCCCATTTCTCTTTAAAATAAGGATTTCAGATCTTATTGCATCTAAATACTCCTCTATTTTTTTATGTTCAATAATAGCATATATCAGATGAACTCCATCCTCTAAAAAAGAATCACAAAAAGAACTTATAGTATATGCAAGCCCTTTTTCTTCTCTTATTTCTTGAAACAATCTTGAACTCATACCTGATCCAAGTATATCATTCATTAACATAAACTTATATTTCAAAGAAGAGGTAAAAGCAATCCCTCTAAATCCAATAATAGCATATACTTGTTCTAAAGAAGGTTTTTTTCTCACAAAGGTTTTAAAATTAAACTCAGGTTTCAAATAAGAAAAATCTACAGGCATATGTTTTTTAAATTTAGAAAAATATTTCTCAGACATTTCAACTACTTCAGAATGATTAACATTGCCGGTTATACATAATAATAGATTTTCAGGACTGTACTTATCTATATAATAATCATATAAAATATCTCTGCTAAAATTAGAAACATGCTCCTCTCTTCCAGCAATTGGGAATCCAAGAGAATTATTTTCAAAAAGATTCTCATAAAAAAGCTCAAAAGCACTCATATCAGGATTATCTTTCGATTCTTTTATCTCTTGAAGTACAACATCCCTTTCCTTTATAAACTCATCTTTTAGAAAAATAGAGTCAAGTACAATATCTGTTAATAGGTCAAAAGAATCTTTAAGTTTTTCATCTATTGCTTTTATATAAAACTGAGTTATCTCCTTTCCTGTAAAAGCATTAATGCCCCCTCCCAGTCTGTCTGACATTTCAGCAATCTTCTTCAGATCATAGTTCTTACTTCCTTTAAAAATCATATGCTCAATTAAATGATGAATACCATTATTCTTGAATTTCTCTGCTCTTGAACCACTTCTTAAAGAAAAGCTAAGTGCAAAAGAGGGTAATTCCGGTCTGAATTCTGTTAGAATAATTAATCCTGAATCTAAAATAGTTCTTTTTACCAATTTGTGCACCTTAATTTTAAAATTATATAAATTTCACCTTTTACAGTCAAACTTTATTTATTTTATCTTTTATATCAGTGGTTATTTCTTTATTTTCTGAATCTTGAAGAAGCTGAGAAAACTCTGCTTCCAATTTTTCAAATTCACCTCTTTGCTGTTTTAAAATTTCCATACATGTTCTTGCAGCAATAAGTGCCTCTTTTGTTTTATCAACAAGATCATCTATACCAATTTCATCTTTATTTAAAGATTCAGTAATACTTTCCAAAACAGAAAAACTCTCTTCATATTTTTTCGACTTAGTACTCATTTTAACTCCTTGTTTTTATATTTATAATTCCATCCATAAACTGTAACTTTGGAGAATCAATTTTTTTAAATTCTTTTTTTGACTTAATAATCCTATCTTTTTCATCTAAAGTTAAGGTGAACCCTTTTTCTAATATTCTCTCAGGATCATTTGCAGATATAAAGCCTCTTTTTGATTTTATCTCTTTTTCAGCATTAGAAATAGCTATTAACGAGAAGTTTAAACCAGTTCTGGAAAGCTTTATAACTTTCTCAATAACTCTTATATTCTCTCTATTGCGTTTATGAAAATCTAATTTCAAAATGATTTTTTCAGCCTTTTTTTGCTCTCTATTATTTAAACTTTCAGCTTTATAAACTAATTGTCTTATAGAGTTATTTATTCTTCTTTTATAATCTCTCACTGTAAAATAGATTAATTGTCCCATATGACTTGCTATAGAAAAAAAACGCTCCTCTATTAATTTAAAAACACTTAAAAACATAGAAGGGATAGTTTTTAAAAATGCATTTATTTTCTCAACTTCTCTATTATGAACATTTGAAAAATAATTGATCAATTTATATACTGATTCTATAAGCTGGTCCTGTAAAGAAACATATCTTTCTTTTAAATATTCCCCTACTCCGGAAGGAGTTGATGGAACTGGAGTAAAAAAAGAGCATACCTCAATCGCGGACACATCCTTTTCATGACCTATTGCAGTGATAATAGGTATTTTACAATAGCAAACCCTCTGGCAAATTTTATAATCATTGAAAATTGTTAGAGATTGTTCACTCCCTCCTCCTCTTGCAATAATAATAGCATCAAGAGAAATTTTTGGATTATTCTCAAGAAAATCAATAGCATTTAAAATACTATTCCTTGCATTGGATCCTTCCATCCTGCTATCAACAAAAAAGAAACTGTATTTTTCTTTATAAGGATGCACACCTGCTATAATATCCTTAATAGATGTTCCCTGCTCTGATGTAATAATTCCAATACGATGAATTAACAATGGAAGCAGTAATTTCCTCTGGTTTCCCAAAATACCTTCATCTTTTAATTTTTCAATAGTAATTTCTCTTTGATTTCTAATTTTTGATTGAGTATATTCAGGAAGTATATCCAGTAATTTTAAGCGAACATCTACTATATTTTTTAAAGGAAGGTATATTTCAACAAGACAGAAAACTGGCAAATCTTTCTCAATAGTTTCAGAAACTCCAGACTTGCTTAACTTATAATTTATTGTTTCCAGATCTTTTTTCTTTACTTCAACCCTAAAAAAAATATCCGCCTTTTCATTCTCATCTTTTAGATCAAAGTATGAAGCCCACGTATAATTCTTTATATCTGAAGCTACTAAACCACGAATCCATATTTGCCCCTTTATCCCCTTCTTTATCAATTGATCAATCCGGTTTCTGAGCTCTACAACTGACATAGAGCGTGGAAATTTCGAAAGTTCTGATTTAGAGTAAACAGTATCAACAGCAGATTTCGATTCCAGGTTGTTTTTTAAAATTTCTATCTCTACATCTACATCATCAGGGTTTATATACCAGCTTTTATCTTCAGGATTCCAGCGATAACCTAACAATTTCAGGTCATCTTTTATTGGAAAAGCATTATATATATGAATACTATTCTCATCAAAAGCAACACTTACCTCTTTACCATTAATTATTACATTAACCCACTTCATCCTATTAAATACCTCTAATAATTCAATTTCTATAAATAAAATATAACCCAATCTTCTTAGAAAATCAATTAAAACAGATCTAACACTTTGCTCCTTATTCTAAAAAAATTAATATAAATATAAAAATATTTAATTATATAAATAACCAATTTTCTATAATTTTTATAGTTTTACTGATTTTTTTTCTAAAATAAATATAACAAATTAAGAAACGAATAGATAACTTTACTCGTCTATAATTTTATATTAGTTGTATTTATTACTAAAATATGATATAAAAAATCTTTAAATAAATGAGGACTAAATGAAAAAAATTATAAGTTATTTTTTTATCTTTTTTATCTTCCAATTTTTTCTAACAGGCGAAAACGTTGAAAAAATTGTAATAAAAGGTAATAACAAAGTTTCAAGAGATACAATCCTTTTCTATATGAAATCCAAAGTAAATAGCGTTTATTCAGAAAAAATCATAAAAAAAGATTTTAAGTCATTATGGGATACCGGATTTTTTGAAAATATAAAAATAGAATCAAAAAAAGGTAACTCAGGTGAAATTATTTATATAACTGTTAAAGAAAACTTAATGATCTCATCAATAGCCTACAAAACAGGGAAAAAAATAAAAGAGAAAGACATCACTGAAAAATTACAGGAAAATAATATTATTTTAACAACTTTTTCCCATTATAACCCCACAAAAATGAAAAAAATTGAGAAAATAATAGAAGATATGCTTCTTGAAAAAGGATATAATGAAGGAAAAGTCAATATAATTACAAAAAAAGAAAATGAAAATATCTTATTAACAATTAATATTATTCAAGGCCCTAAAACAAGAATAGGTTCAGTTACCTTTCCGGGCTTAGATCCTAAACTCGTTTCCCCAGGCTTTGTAAGAAAAGGTATGAAAAACAACAAACAACACGGTATTATCTCTACAATTGGAAACAAAGATGTTTACAATAAAGAAAAAATGCCTGAAGATTTGGGAAATATAAAACTAAGACTTCAACAAAAGGGGTTTTTAGAAGCTAAAGTAGGTAAACCAACCTTTTCTATATTTGAAAAATATAGTGTGTGGAATTACTTCTGGCCTTTTACTAAAAAACGAAAAATGCTAAAAATTTCAATTCCTGTCGAACTAGGTCCCAAATACAAAATTGGTAAAATTAAAATAGAAGGCAATAAAATAATAAGAACAGATTTTCTAAAAAGAATGATTACTTCAAAAATGAAAAAAGGAAGTATATATAATGTAAAAACAAGAAATAAAGTAATAGAAAATATAAGAAAATTTTATGGCTCTTTAGGTTATTTCTACTGCCAGATTGCTCCTATTGAAAACCTCGACCCAATAAAAAACATAGCTGATTTAACTTTAAGAATTGCTGAAAATGAGGTTGTACGCCTTGGTAAACTGGAATTTAAGGGTAACACATATACAAAGGATCATGTAATAAGAAGAGAATGGTTTTTAAGAGAAGGTAATATATTAAACTCAAATTTACTTGAAGACTGTATAAGAAGCATGAAACAATTAGGACTTATTACAATAGAAAAAATGCCTGAAATAAAGCCTGACCCTCATGATCCTCAAAAAATAAACATTACAGCTGAAGTAAGAGAAATAAACCGTCAATCAATCAATTTTAATATAGGATATAGTGGTTATGACGGATGGTTTATTTCTGCAGGTTATTCAACTCAAAATTTTCTTGGACAGGGAGAAACTCTTTCGCTGAACATTTTAAAAGGATCCAGAGCACAAACTTACAATTTTGGATTTACAGAGCCATACATCTTTAACCTACCTGCAAGCCTCGGTATTAATGTATTTAAAAATTCATACAATTACCCATATTTATATACCAGGAACAGTCAGGGTTTCCACATAATGTCAGCTTTCAGATTCTGGCGTTTCTGGGGCTCTTCACTAAGATATACATTAGAAAGAGTGGAAATAAATGACATTGATCAAGATCTAAACTGGGAAAATCCATACTCATATTATTATTATACTGAAGGAAAGAGAACAATATCATCTTTGTCGCCAACATTATATTATTCAACAGTTGATTCTCCAATATTTCCATCGTCTGGCGTAAAATATCTCTTTAACTATAGATATTCTGGAGGGTTTTTGGGAGGAGATATTTATCTAAACAAATTAAAACTTGAATTTGTTAAGTTTATTCCAGCTATTAAAAATCACATTTTTGGTATACATGCAGTGTGGCAGCAGGTTAAACCTTTTGGAGGTAAAGAAGTACCTTTTTATGAAAGATACTTTCTCGGAGGAGAACAATCTATAAGAGGTTTTGATATTTATAGGATAGGCCCTAAAAACGAAGATGGCTATATCATAGGTGGTGATAAAGCTGCATTTTTGAACTTCGAATACAGAATTCCCTTTAACCAGCAATTCTCGGTTGTTTTATTTTATGATATAGGTAATGCATATGATACAGGAGTTCCAATAAATCTGGATGACACATACTCTTCATTAGGGCTTGAGCTTAGAGTATTTGTTCCTATGTTAAATGTTCCATTCAGGTTAATATTTGCTTATAACTCACGAACTCTACATGAAGAAGATTCACATTATCAATTTAGATTTGCTGTTGGTCCATCTTTTTATTAGAAGATATTAAATTTATAAAATGAATTGTATTTTAGAAACAAAAATTTTTTTATATACAAAAGGAGTTAAAAATGAAAAAAACATTAGTTTTAATTTTCACAATTTTCACATTAGGAGCTTTCATCTATGCAGAAACAAAAATTGGAGTAATAAATCCAGACGAAGTAATTCTAAAGACAATTAGAGGAAAACAGGTAAAACAGAAATTGGAAAAATTAGCAAAAAAGCTTCAACAACAAACAACAAAAAAAGAAAATGAGATCAAAAAACTTGAAAAAGATTTAGTGTCACCTGCATTAAATGCAGAAACAAGAGATAGAAAATCAGTTGAACTCCAAAACAAAAAGACTAATTTAAAAAGATTTGCTGAAGATTCTCGAAAAGAGTGGCAATTACAGTATAGAAAAGAAATGATGAAATTAACTAATGAGATTATGCCAATAATCAAGAAGATTGGAAAATCAAAAAACTATACTCTGATTTTTGATTATAAAAATTCTGGAATATCTTACTTTGATAATACAATTGACATCACAAATGAGGTTATAAGAGATTACGATCTTAAGTATTCAAAACAAAATAAATAAAATGGGAAAAATATTGGATGTAGAAGAAATAAAAAAGATATTACCACACAGATTTCCATTTCTTTTAGTTGACAGGGTAACTGAAATAAACGGGACAGAATCAATTAAAGGCTATAAAAATATAAGTGTAAATGAGATATTTTTCCAGGGTCATTTTCCAAACCATCCTGTATTCCCCGGAGTACTAATTCTGGAAGCAATGGCACAATTGGGAGCTATATTAATTTTAAGAAGATTTCCAGAGAATAAAAGAATGGCTTATTATGCTGGTATAGACAATGCAAAATTCAAACGCCTCGTAGTTCCAGGAGACAAACTTGAGCTTACGTCAACAATATTAAGAGACAGAGGTAGTTTTGTTATTATGGAAAGCAAAGCTTATGTTGATGGAGACTTAGCAGCTGAAGCTGTTCTGAAGGCAATCATAGCTAAATGAATCTACAAAAAATAGACCCCAATGCAATTATAAGTAAAAAAGCTAAACTGGGTAATAATGTTGAAATAGGTGCATTTTCAATTATTGGAGATAATGTATATATTGAAGACAATTGTAAAATAATGCATCATGTTGTAATTAGCAAAAATGCTAAAATTGGACGTAACTGTAAAATTTTTCCTTTTACTTCAATTGGCACTGATCCACAAGACGTAACTTTTAAAGGTGAAAATACATTTGTTGAAATTGGAGAAAATAATATTATAAGAGAATTTACAACAATAAACAGAGGTACCTTAAAAGGGGGGACTTATACAAGGATCGGAAATAACAACTATATAATGGCTTACTCTCATATTGCTCATGATTGTAAGGTTGGAAACAACACTATTTTAATAAATGGAGCTACACTTGCCGGACATGTTGAAATTGAGGATTTCGCTGTTATTGGAGCCTTCTCTTCTGTACATCAATTTGCTAGAGTTGGAAGAAATTCATATATCGGAAGCCATACTATTGTTTTACAAGATATCCTACCATTCTCAAAGGTCTCTCAATCAAAAGAAAGCTACAATTTTTTTGGCCCAAATTCAATTGGAATGATGAGAAATGGGATCAATAGAGAGTTTATAAATAATATTAAAGATATTTTTCATACCATCTATAGGTCAAATTTAAACACAACACAAGCTATAAACAAATTGAAAGAAGAGTTCATTAATTCTGAAGAAGCAGATATAATCATTGATTTCATTTCAAGCACAAAAAGAGGAATATTAAAAAACTTTACATTTAATAGTTAATTTCATGGGTTATAATAAATGAGAATTGGAATAATCGGAACTGGTTCAATGGGTAAAAATCACCTGAGAGTGGTTGATTCAATACCTGAACTTGAAATAACCTGTGCAGTAGATAACAATGATGAAAATCTAAATTCAGCATGCGAACCATATAAATTAGAGAAATTTGCAGACTATAGAAAAATAGTAAACATGGTTGATTCAGTTATGATCTCGACTCCAACAAAGAGTCATTATTCAATTGCGAAATATTTCCTAGAAAATAAGAAACCTGTGCTTGTTGAAAAACCTTTCACATCAACAGTTGAACAGGCAAATGAATTAATAAAAATATCTGAAGAAAACAAACTACCCATTTATGTAGACCATCTCGAAAGATTTAATCCAGCTATTGAATATATAGAAAAAATAGTAAAAAGACCTCTATTTATTGAAGTTCAAAGACTTGGATCCTTTTCACCCAGATCCTTAGATATAGATGTAATTATGGATTTAATGATTCATGATCTTGATATCATTCTTCAATGGGATAAATCAAAAATCAAACAGATTGACTCTTTAGGTGTTCCAATAATATCAAACAAAATCGATATTGCAAATGCCAGGCTTGAATTCAATTCTGGATTGGTAGTAAACATAACAGCAAGTAGAGTATCTCAGAAAAAAACAAGAAAACTTAGGATATTTCAAAAAGATGAATATATCTCTTTAGACTATAAAAAGAAAAGAGTAAAAACATATTCAATATCTAATGGAAAATTTATTGAAAACATCCCTGAAATAGATTCAACAGAACCATTATATAACTTCTGGTCAAATTTTTATAAAAATATAAAATTTAGAAAAAAATTCAGTGTTACATCCTATGACGCAAGAGATGCTATTGAACTCGCCATAATGATTTCAAAAAGTATAAAGAACAATTTTGAAATTTGAAAAAAAGATCCAATTACTAATTCACAAAAAAATAATCCCAGGAATTTCAATTTTAGTTGGGAAAAAAGAGAATATTTTATTAAATAAAAATTACGGATTTAAATCAATTATCCCTGAAAAAAAACCCTTAAAACAAAACACTATATATGACCTTGCATCTCTAACAAAACCTCTAATAACAGCTTTTTTAAGTGTATATTTACTTGAAAATGAGAAAATCAGTCTAAATGCAGAAATAGGCAAATTCTTCAAAGAGCTCAAACCTCTTAATATTAAAATATCTCAACTTCTTACTCACACTTCTGGACTTCCCTCATGGTTCCCTTTTTATCTATATAGACAGGACTATACTAAAAGCTTTAAGTTTATCAAATTAGAAGGAAGGCCAGGGAAAAGAGTAAATTATTCATGCACAGGGTATATATTGCTTTATTTTATAATTGAGAAGATCGCAAATATGAACTTCAAAGATTTTGCACAAGATGTAATAATAAAAAAATTGAAACTTAAAAATACATTTTTAAAAGTACCTAAAAGTTTAAGAAATAATGCTGCACCCACTGAGCTTGGAAATGAGTATGAAAAAAAATTATCTAAAAAAAGGTTTAAAAAACTATCCAACAATTTTAAATGGAGAGATTATATTATTCAGGGTGAAACACACGATGCAAATTCATTTTATTTAGGAGGTACAGCAGGAAATGCAGGCCTATTTTCAACAACAGAAGATTTATTTAAAATCTCTCTTGAACTTTTTCCTTCAACTTCAACAATACTAAAACCCGAATCAATAAAACTCTTCTGGAATAATTTTACACCTTTAAAAAAAAGCCATAGAAGCATAGGTTTTAAATTAAATTCATCCTTTCTAAGCTCCGGAGGAAAATCTCTTTCTATAAGATCAATAGGCCATAATGGATTTACTGGAACATCAATCTGGTTAGAACCTGAAACAGAAAACAAATTCATTTTACTTTCAAATAGAATCCATCCTAAGGTTCAAAACATAAATTTTAATAGAATAAGAAGACGAATACATAAATTATTAAAATCAGACTTAAATTTATAATAAGCTTTCAAGCTTTTTATAAATCTGGTAAAATATAACCAATGAAAAACAATTCTAGATTTTATATTCTTTTTTTAATTTTAATTTTCTTACTTATTATTGATATTTCAGGCTATATCCTTATTGAAAAAGTTAATTTTTCCGATGCCCTATTTATGACTATAATAAGTGTTACAACTGTTGGTTACAAAGAAGTTTTCCCTCTTTCCACTCATGGAAAGCTATTTACAATCTTTGTTATATTCACTGGGCTTGGAATTTTTCTTTATATAGCAAGGCTAATAGTTGAAAATACAATCGAAGGAAGAATAAGAAAAATATTGGGGAGAAGGAAAATGAAAACATTATCAAAAATGAAAAATCATATCATTATTGCAGGCTTTGGAAGAATGGGAGAAATTGTTTCTAACAATCTAAAAGAGAAAAGGGTAAAATTTGTAATTATTGAAAAAAATCAGAAACGATTTGCAATGGCAGAAGCTGAAGGGTACAATATTATCCTTGCAGATGCAACAAATGAGAACACATTGAAAAGAGTTTCAGTTGAAAAAGCAAAAACCTTTGTTTCATTATTATCTTCAGATGCAGATAATATATTTACTGTTCTTACTACTAGAGAATTGAATCCTTCAATATTTATAATCTCTAGAGCCCTTGATATTGTAAATGAAAAAAAATTAAAAAAAATAGGAGCTAATAGAGTGATTGCACCCAATCTTTTAGCTTCAACACGAATTGTAAACACTGTTTTAAAGCCAAATGTAGTTAATCTAATAGATATTGTAACTCAATCTCAAAACCTTTCACTCTCTTTAGAAGAAATCACAATATCAGAGGAATCACACCTTGTGGGGAAAGCAATAAAAGAATCTGGAATCAGAGAAAAACATAATGCAATTGTTATTGCTGTAAAGCGTAATGAAGAAATGTATTTCAATCCATCACCAAACCTAAAATTTTTGCCAAAAGACATACTGATAATGATTGGAGAAAAAGCTAAATTACTAAAAATTATTTAATAAAATAAGGTAAAAAAAATATGAAAAAAAAATTTATGGATATAGCTGTTAAAGAAGCATTAAAAGGTGTGAGGAAAAACCATGGCGGCCCATTTGGAGCTGTAATAGTACAAAACAATAATGTAATATCAAAAGCACATAATGAGGTAATAAAAACAAATGATCCCACAGCTCATGCTGAAATAATTGCTATCAGAAAAGCATCTAAAAAATTAAAAAGATTTGATCTATCTGATTGCGTAATATACTCAACATGTGAACCCTGCCCCATGTGTTTTGCAGCAATACATTGGGCTAAGATAAAATCATTATTTTATGGCTGTTCAAAAGAAGATGCTGCAAATATTGGTTTTGATGATAAATTTATCTATGAAGTAATAAAAGAAATAACAAACAAAAAGCAGGTTACTAAAGTTCAAACATATAGAGAGAAATGTTTGAAGCTTTTCAAAGAATGGGAAAACAAAGAAAATAAAATCCAATATTAAATTCTCAGTATACACATTTCACCTATTATACAAAAAAATATGTTAGTATTTAAGCTTTAATATTCTTGACAATACATATTATTAATGATAAATGATATCTGTAGTTTTAAAAAATGAATATTTTGAAAATAAGGAATTTTTAATTTGATTATAAATCTTTTATATCATATAATAATCTTATGGGGCCTAAAATGAAAAAAAATATATTATTAGTCGAATATGATGACTCATCTATTGAAACAATAAAAGAAATATTATCACAACCAATATTCAACATCACTATAGGTAAAGATGGAGAAGCTGCAAAAAAATTATTAAAAGAGAACAAATTCGATCTTGCAATAACTGCTGCAATGCTACCCAAATTTCATGGATTCCAGCTTTCTCAATATATATATGAAAATTTTCCAAAAACAAATATAATAATAATAAGTGGAGTATACAAAGGAATTGAATACAAGCAGCAAGCCATATCACAATTTAGAGCAAATGCTTTCTTTGAAAAACCTATAAATAAACTTGAACTTAAAAATAAAATTTTAGAACTTTTAACTCTAAATGAAAAAGATCTTGAAACTGACTTTTTAAAAGACAAAACCCAAATTGCAAAATTTGATACAGAAAAAATTCCTGTAGTAAAAAAAAAGGAAGAACAAGAAAAAAATGAATTTACTTCAAATGATCTTTTTGGTGATATCATAGAAAAAGTAGAAAAAACCCCCAGTTTTGAAATAAAACTTGAAAATGAAGAGGAAGAAAAGCTTGAAAAACCAGATATTCAAATTAAAAAAGAAACTCAAAAAATTATACCAAAAGAACCTAGTATAGAAGTTATTGACTTAAAATTTGAAAATATTCTTCTTGATGAAGAAAAACCGGAAACAGAACAATTCCAGACTAGAAAATTAAAAAAAATCAAAAGCAATGATAAAAAAATCGATCTAGAACTTAGAGATATTATAAAAACTAAACCAGAGCAAAAAAAAGAAGATAAGATATCCAAAAAAATAGAAGATGATATTGGAAAGAAATTAGAACAAACATTAAGTGGGCTTGGTATTAAAAAAAGCGTTCCAAAAACAAAAAAGGAAGATAAGATTACTAAAATAAAAGCTAAAGACTCTGAAAAAGATATCAAAGTAAAACCCCCTATTATAAAAAAAAAAGACGAATTAGGAAATTATGATCTCCTTGGTTTAATTGCCAGAGGTGGAATGGCAGAAATATATAAAGCTAAGAGGAAAGGAGTAAAAGGCTTTGAAAAAATAATAGCAATAAAAAAAATACTATCTGGTTATGGAGAAGATGATAAATATATTGAAATGCTTGTTGATGAGGCAAAAATTGCTGCTGAATTATCTCACCCGAACATTGTCCAAATTTATGATTTGGGTAAAATGGATGATTATTACTTTATTGCAATGGAATATATCCTCGGCAAAGATCTAAGATTAATAACATCAAAACTATTAGAGCAAGATAAACAATTTCCAGAAGAAATTTCTATATATTTAATTATTAAAGTTCTCGAAGCATTAAACTATGCCCATTCGGCAAAGGATATTCGTGGGAAGCATATAAATATTGTGCATAGGGACATATCACCGCCTAACATTATGATCTCATATAGTGGAGATATAAAATTAACAGATTTTGGAATTGCTAAAGCAGCTAACAAAATTCATCAAACACTTTCAGGTGCATTAAAGGGAAAATTATTATACATGTCTCCGGAACAAGCAAGAGGAGATAATGATATTGATTCAAGATCAGACCTATATTCAGTTGGTGTTATTCTATTTGAGTTAATAACAGGTAAAAAACTCTTTTTAGATTCTTCACAAATGGCAATATTAAAAAAAGTTCAAGAAGCCATAATCACAAAGCCCTCTGAAATAAATAAAGATATAGATCCAGAACTTGAAAACATAATTCTAAAATCTCTAAAAAAAGACAAAAACATGAGATACCAAAATGCATCAGATATGGCAAAAGATCTTGAATCTTATCTTACAAAAAGATATGATCACAGACCAGGACCTACTCATATTTCACACTTTATATATAACTTATTTAAAGATGAAATAAAAAGAGATAATATTGAAGTTAATATAAATTCAATTCCATTTCAAATAAAAAAACTACCTTATAAAACAAATAAAATTGTCAAAGAAAAAAAAGTTTCAAAAAAAGAAAAAGTTGAAATTCACAAAAATAAGATAATAGATAAACCTGAAAAAAAATCAATAAGAAAAGAAGAAGAGTTCAAACCCTCTATTGAAATAAATCTTGAAGAACCTGAACCTATAGATATAGAAGAGAAAAAAGCAACTAAGCCTATAAAAACAGGGAAAACAAAGGAACCAGAACCTTTTTCAATTAAATCTGAAATTGATAAATTAGAAAAAGAGAGTAAGCATAGATTAAAAAGATTTCTTATTGCAATATTGATTATTGTTATTATTGGAGCAGGAATCTATTTTTTAATCATCAAACCTCCTTCCAATAATAAAAGCCCTAACATAAAACCCTCTTCAGTTGTCAAAACACCAGAACAAAAAAAAGTATTAAAACAAGAAGAAATAAAAAGCTTTGAAGAAATGTACCCTTCAGAAGAAGCAACTAAAATAGAATCTAAAAAAGAAGACATAGTGTCTGAGGAAAAGATAAGTACTCCAGAATCCAAAATCAAGAGCCCTCCTATGGATACTTTAAAACCAAAACCTGACAAAGAAAAATTATCAAAATCTACTATACCCCGGAAAAAACAAGAAATCATTAAGCAAAATAAAAAACAAAAAGAAGGTAAAATAATTACGTCTAAAAAAAAACCAGAAGAGACCACTGAAGAAAGTAAATCTAAAACAGAAGAATCTAAGAAACCTGAAATAAGTGAAACTACAAAACCAATCATAGAAAAAAAGCCTGAGCCAACCAAACCAATTTTAAAAGAGGGTGATACTGTTACTAAAGCTGATACAGATGCTATTCCACGATCAACACCTGATCCAATAATTACGAAAAAAATAAGAAAATCTTTAAAATCTTCTGAAACAATAGTTGTTAGTTTTTTAATTGATCAAAATGGTAATATTGAAAAGATCAAACTAATAAAAAAATCAAATTCTCCAGATCTAAATTTAATAATATATAGCACTGTTGGGAACTGGAAATACAAACCTGCAATAAAAGACAATGTCAGAGTAAAAATATGGAAAACAAAAACAATTTCAATAAAAAAATAAAGGAGTAAAATATGACCACTAAAATTAAAGCCGAAGACAAACAATTTTATGAAGCAACATTGAAAGAGGCAAAAAACAAAATTGAAATCATTGACGCAAAGATTGAAGAAGAATTGGCAAGAGTAAAAGAAACAATTAATGAGTTTCAGGAACAAAAAAAATCAGTAAGACAAATTTATGATGGAGCTGCTACCATACTTGGTGCTGAAAATGAATTTGAAGAATTAGAACAAGAATCTGAGTAAAATCACTTATAGTTTGCATTTGTAAAATGCCAACTCTTTTTTTATGAATTACTACGAATCTCAAATATACCTCAAATATATTAGAGACAAAGGCGCAAAATTAACACTCAATAATATAAAAAAGATTGTTCATAACCTTCCATTTAATATAGACAGTATTAAATTTTTACAGGTTGCTGGTACAAATGGAAAGGGTTCTACATCACATTTTATTACTTCAGTTCTCCAATCTGCAGGCTATAGAGTAGGACTCTTCACATCACCTCACCTCCAAGATATACGAGAAAGAATCACAATAAATAAAAAATGGATTTGTAAAAAAGATTTTTCAAACTCTTTATCAAATATTAAAAAAATATGCGATGAGCTTTTAGAAAAAAGGATAATTGATAATATTCCTACTTTTTTTGAACATTTATTTCTCTCTTCTCTCTATTATTTTTATAAAAAAAAAGTTAACTTTGCTGTTTTAGAAGTAGGTCTTGGTGGTAGACTGGATGCAACATCAACTATAACACCTGAAGTTTCAATTGTAACCAATGTTTCTTTTGATCACACTAAAACTCTCGGTAAAAAGATTAAAGATATCGCATATGAAAAAGCAGGAATTATTAAACAGGGAACTCCAATTGTTTGTGGCTGTAAAAATTATTCATCTTCAAAAAAAATTATAGAAATGGTTGCTCACAACAAAAATGCTCCTTTTTATAGTGTTCTAAATTCAAAAAATAGACTTCAAATAAAAGAAAATGGTAATTATTATAAATGTATTTATTCAACACCTATAGATAGGTATGGCTTTGAAGTTCACCTTAATGGCAAACATCAAATAAAAAATGCATTAAATGCTATAAAGTCAATAGAAATATTAAATAAAAAAGGGTATAATATAGAAAAAGAATCAATCTTTAAAGGTATTAAAATGAACTTTGTCCCTGGCAGAATAGAAATAATAAATAGATCACCTCAGATAATACTTGATGCAGGACATAATCTGGAAGGCATAAATGTTCTAAAAAAATTTTTAGAACAAAAAGAATTCAAAAATTTAACATTAATATTCGGAGTTCTTAGAGATAAAAACTATAAAAAAATGATACCTTTATTATTACCATTTATAAAAAATGTTATTATTACAGAACCCATCTCAAAAAGAGCATTAGAAGCTGAAGAATTAATAAAATTTTTTAAAATGAAAAATATTTTAGTCGAAAAAAACATAAAAAAAGCTTTAAAACTCGCTAATCAATTTAATAAAAAGATCCTTATAACTGGATCTTTTTATCTTGCTGGCGAGATAAGAAACATTATTTTTGGGGGTAAACAAAATGAATTTATCCAAATTTAAAGAGGTGGAATCAAAATATAATGATCTTAAATCAAGGCTCGATAATAATGAGATTGATAAAGATGAAATGAAAAAAGAGCTAAAAAAGATCATGCTTCTTGACGAAAATGGAAATTATTGGATGATTGGCGGAAAGAGTGGAAAATGGTACATCTATAATGGAACAACTTGGGAAGAATCAAACCCATATAAAGAGGAAATCCAAGAAACAGCTATTTCTTTTCAAAAAAAAGATGAAGATGTGCTTAGCAGTTCCGAAAACATTATGTGTAAATATTGCAAATCAAAAATTCCAGCACACTCGGTTTTTTGCAGTTTTTGTGGTGGGAATCAAAAAGAAACAGGTAAAAGCACCTATTCAAAACCAATTAAAGGTATCTCAAATTTACTAATAAAATCAGTAGATATAATATCATTGATTTTCTTCTTTGGTGGAATGGGTCTAATTATTGGTGTTTTATTCGGAGCTATATTCGGAATCTTTAGAAACATTTTTGGAGATCTTGTCTATCAATTCCCAACAATGCTTCAAGAAACAGCAGGTAAAGTCCAAGGTGGATTGATATTTGGCGCTATGGGTGGAATTTCCGGATTCATAATTTTTTCAATTTTAGCATTGATCTTTGCTTTAATTTACAATGCAATATCATACTTCTTTGGTGGAATACGACTAAAAATTAAGTCATAAATGAATGCTTTTCAAGACCTCAATTTCTTTAAATTGATTATCTCAATATTTATCCCACTCTTTATTTTTTTATTAATATTCCTTCCCTTAAACAAAAAAAATAAATAAAAAAAAAAGAACAAAATATTTCTTTTACACTTCCTCTCTACTACACATTTCTTTAATTTCATTGACATATTATTTTTTATAATTTATAATAACAAATCAAAAAAAGGAGGATCAATGAAAAAGAAAGTTTTATTATTTATGTTGGTTGCAATTTTTGCTTTGGCTACTTTAACTTATGGTCAAGAAAAGCCAAGAATCGGTGTTTTAAGATTCACAAATACTGTTGCAGGAACCAGCTTTTGGGCATGGAATAACAAGGTTGCAACAGATCTTCAAGATATGCTAATTTCAGAACTTTACAGCACAAAAGCATTCCATGTATTAGAAAGAAAAGAGATATCAGCAGTGTTAAGTGAACAGGATTTGAGTGCATCAGGAAGAGTTAGTAAATCAACTCTCGTAAAAATGGGGAAAATAAAGGGAGCAAAATACCTTATAGCAGGAACAGTTTCCGCTTTTGAAATGAGTCAAAAGAGTGGAGGAAAAGTTAGATTTAAGGGATTAAAGCTTGGTGGTAAAAAAAGTAAAGCTTATATTGCAGTTGATGTAAAAGTTATAGATACAGAAACAGGGGAAATAATCGATGCAAGAACAATTGAAGCTAAAGCCAAAGGTAGTGCAATAGGTTCAGGTCTTTCCTTAAGAAACTTTGATATCGGAGGATCACATGCTAAAAAAACCCCAGTTGGAAAAGCAATAAGAGCCTGTATTGTCTATATATCAGAATACTTAGAATGTTCACTTGCTAAGATTCATCATCCTAAATGTATGAAGAGATGGGATAGGATGGATGAAAAAAGGAGAGAAAAAACAAAAAAATCTATTAGTTTAGATTAATCATTATTATTTAAAGATTCATACAAATATTTAGAAGTTATTAAATTCTCTTATAGTTCTTAAAATGAATCTTAACAAATTTGTTTAATTCTTTTCTGCCAATCTTCAATTTCAATTGCTTTGCTACTTGATCTACATGAGTGCCTGCTCCAAAAGGTAATTTAAGTCCAGCAAGGTTGGAAAATTTTCTCATCTCATTTAGAAAAGTAAACCTTGCAATAATTGAAGCAGATGCAACAGCTATATCATGTTCAGCATTATGAAAAAAATAAAACTTATTTTTTAACTTTTGATCCTCAAAATGATTTAAGACCCTTATCTCAGGACCAAATTTATCTATTAAGATAACCTTAGGTTTTATTTCTTTCTCTAATAAATTTTTTACTGCTTGTGAATGAGCCCATCCAAGAATAATATTTATGTTCCTGAACTTTTTATAAAGTTCATTATATTTTTCAGGGTAAATTTTAACAACTGAATATTTTAAAGATTTCATTAGCAATGGTGCTATTTTACTTACTCTTAAATCACTGACTTTCTTTGAATCTTGAACATTAAACAAATAAATTTCATCAGGATTTTCTATATACACAGAACAGGTAACTATAGGACCAAAAAAATCCCCCTTACCAACCTCGTCATTTCCTATTTTAGGAAATATTGTCCTAATATATTGAAAATCCAAAATTTTACTTCTCTTCATTTAATATAACTTTTAGAGTCTGTTTTGCAATCTCTAATTCTTCATTTGTCGGAATAACCATTACTGTTATTTTTGACTCAGGTGTTGAAATTATACCATATCTTCCAATAGCTTTTTTATTTTCAATTGAATCAAAATAGATACCAAAGAATTCCATATCTTCAAGTACCATCCTTCTAACCAAACAATCATTTTCCCCTATTCCAGCAGTAAATATTATTAAATCAACTCCATTCATTGCAGCTATATATGAACCAATATATTTCTTTATTTTATAAACAAGGATCTCAATAGCCAAATGGGCTTGGTGATCTCCATCTTCCGCTCGTTTTTCAATATCTCTCATATCTGACGAAACTTCAGAAATCCCCTGAAGACCACTCATCTTATTTAAAATTCTATCGACTTCATTATAATCAATTCCCTCATTTTTTTGTAAAAACATTGGAATAGATGGATCAATATCTCCACATCTTGTTCCCATGACAAGCCCCTCTAAAGGAGTAAATCCCATTGAAGTATCAACTGACTCCCCATTCTTTATAGCTGTTATTGAAGATCCATTTCCAAGATGACACGATATGATTTTTAACTCTTTTAAATCTTTTCCAAGTTTTTTAGCTCCCTCTTTAGCCACATAAAAATGGGATGTCCCATGGAAACCATATCGTCTTATCCTGTACTTTTCATAATATTTATAGGGAATAGCATAGATATATGCTTTTTCAGGAATTGTTTGATGAAAAGCAGTGTCAAAAGTACCAGCCATAGGTATATCTGTAAGTATATTCATGGCTGCCTCTATTCCTGTTATATTCGGAGGATTATGTAATGGAGCAAGAGGTATGCATGCCTTTAAAGCATTCATCACATCTTCATTAAGTACAACAGTACCGCTATATTTCTCACCCGCATGGACAACTCTATGACCAACTGCGGATATTTCTCTTTTATCCTTGATCACTCCTTCATTCGGATCAGTCAAGTATGAAATTATAAGATTTATTCCTTCTTTATGATCTTTTATAGGCTGCTCAATTACTTTTTTCTTAGCTTTCCTATAATAATTTAGTTTAGAACCAGAGATTCCAATCCTTTCAACCAAGCCTTTAGCTAAAACTTCTAAATTCTCCACATTAATAAGCTGGAATTTAATTGATGAGCTGCCGCTATTTATCACTAATATCTTCATTTTCCCCTCTTTATACTTATGTTTTTTTCCATGTTATTTAAACTTTGTTAAAGCTCCGAAATAAATTTCTATTTACCCTTTATTATACAATCTTTTCCAATAATTACAATATACAAATTGACTATGATTTTTTTATACTTTAAAATAAAATAATGAAAAAGCCAAAGAATATTAAAATGTCAAATTGTCATCCTCCATCCCCTTTTCGTTAGAATTCTCAGGACCCGGGCAGGTTGAGATGATTGAAACCACAGAAGATGGCTACAGAGTAAAAATGATAACAGAAGGTATTTATGAATTTAACACACAGGTAACAGATGATGAAGGCAATGTTTATACGGATAGTGTTAAGGTGAAAGTGATCAGCCAAACAGCGCTTGATACATTGTTGAAAACCAAATGGGATGGCATGAAACAGGCTATGCTTAATGGCGATGCGGAAACAGCAGCCAGTTACTTTACCTTTGAAACCGGGGAAAGATATTATGACATATTTACAGCTCTTTCAGATCAACTGCCATATATCGCCCAGGCAATGTCTGAGATAGAACCTGTATATTTCCCATCCAATGGAGCTAAATACCTAATTCAGAGAGTTGAAGAAGTCCAGGGCACTGATTATATAATCACATATTTTGTTTATTTCATAGTTGACCAGGATGGTATATGGAGAATATTAAGATATTGATTTTCATGGATTTAAGAATAAGGAGAAAAATCGAATGAGTTTTTATGAGATATTAAGTTTAACGGTTGCATTAAGTATGCTTTTTTTTGGTGCTTGTATATTTATCTACAAACTTTTTACTTTAAGTTTCAAAGAAATAAAACAGATATTAACAACACCAACATCAGTTTTAACAATAATAACCATTATAATAATGATTATTAGCCCTTTAATAGAAGATTTCCTTTATTATCAAGATTCTTTAATTGTATTATTTTTTATTGGTCTAAATACTATATTTATATCTAGGGCACTAACATTATCAATAAGAAAAATAAAAATTAAAATAATTTCTTGGACATTGACAATATTATTTGGAATTGGATCGTTTGGTATATATCATTTTATTTTCCTTATTATTTTTAGAGGGTATCCAATAGTAGATAAATATTTTTTTTTGTCGGCCGCAATTTTTGGACTAATATTAATAATATTGTCATTGATAGTCAATATAATTGAAAAAATAAGGATTTCAAAAAAGCTAACTATTGGAGGTAATATAAAATGAAAAAAATAAGTAAAACTATTTTTTTAATTTTGAGTGTGGTTTTTATTTTCTCATTTAAAAGTTCAGCCTGGAATGGCGAAACACATAAACTATTAACTGAATATGCAGTAAAAAATTCAACGCTGGGGAATATAAATTTATGTCAAAAACTTAACCTTGATAAAGGAATATATCAGGAGTTGTTAACCATAAAAAACTGGCCTATTGATTCTTTCAGATCAGTTAACAGATATCGCACAGGAAAAAAAAGTCAAGCACAGACCATAGATTTTCATGAGTTTTCAAACTAGGAGAGAGTATACACATTCTATAACATGTATGGATAGATTACATTTTTCAGATAAGAATATTCGAGAGATACAATTTTAAAATTCTTTAATTTCAATTGAGAGGATAAATTTTTAAGTTTTTTGATATCTGATTCATGGGAAGTAGTT
>Ga0209121_10000663_pt1 | contig 36155 bp, 34 predicted proteins | sample Cruoilmetagenom3_FD_187292 | JGI IMG/M metagenome (GOLD analysis project Ga0209121, IMG submission 187292) | Oil polluted marine microbial communities from Coal Oil Point, Santa Barbara, California, USA - Sample 3 (SPAdes) (version 2) | ecosystem: Environmental > Aquatic > Marine > Oil seeps ... | reverse complement strand
AGATTCTTGTGATTTATCCAACCTAATTAGACAAAAAAGTTTCGAAAATTGATTGTTATTAGGTATTCAAATGATCTCCTTAAAATCCCTGGGATCTGTACATTTGAGTGATGTTGATTGTATATGGAAACCCTGCTTGCCCATATGCGTTAGTGGGGACAGCAGCACTATTTGTGAGGAAACCCGACCGGCTTGCCGCACCACATTATAATCAAGAGTAAGGAAATTAAATGACATTCAATCCGATTTTTATTCGCAGTGGAGGAAAAATGGATAAAAACGACTTATTATTCAAAGAATCACACCTGGTTCGTGAAGGAGATGGGATCACCTACCGTGACCTGAACAAGAACGGCAAACTGGACATCTACGAAGACCCCCGGCAGCCTGTAGAGGCGCGGGTGGAGGACCTGCTGCGCCAGATGACACTGGAGGAAAAAGCTGGCATGCTGTTCATCAACGGGTCCTTCGTCGCCAAGGACGGCTCAATTGACCCCCCTGATCCCACAGATACGTTGGAAATATTTGAGGGGTTGGCGTCCATGGTGGCCAAGGTCCAGATGGAAGAGCATCAGATGACCCATTTCAACATCTGGACGATTCCCGGTGCCATGCCGCTGGCGATATGGAGCAACAACCTGCAGAAATTCGCCGAGGAAGCGCGCCTGGGCATCCCGGTGACGATCGCCTCTGACCCGCGCAACCACTTCAGCCGCTCGATTTTCGAAATGGCTGCGGAGGACTTTTCGCAATGGTGCCAGCCGCTTGGGCTGGCGGCGATCGGCGAATCTGACCTCGTGCACCAGTTTGCCGATGTCGCTCGCCAGGAATACGTGGCAACGGGTATCCGCCTGGCGCTCCACCCGCAGGTGGACCTGGCGACCGAACCCCGCTGGCCGAGGATCGGCGGCACCTTTGGCGAGAACGCCGCCCTCAGCGCCAAACTGGTCCAGGCTTATATCACCGGCTTCCAGGGTAACGAGCTGGGGCCGGAGAGCGTGGCTTGCATGACCAAGCACTTCCCAGGCGGTGGACCGCAGCAGGAAGGATTGGACCCGCATTTCGATTTCCAGAAGGGGCAGGTGTATCCTGGCGACAATTTTGACTATCACCTGATCCCCTTTGAGGCGGCGATCAAAGCCGGCACCGCGGCGATGATGCCTTATTACGGCGTACCGCTGGGTCAGACGGATGAGGATGTGGCCATGTCTTACAACAAAGCCATCATCACCGGCTTGCTGCGTGAGCGGTACGGCTACGAGGATGTCGTCTGCACGGATTGGGGGCTGATCACCGATCTGGTGACACCGCACTTCACCTGGCCAGCCCGCGCCTGGGGGGTGGAACACCTCAGCGAAGTGGAGCGGGTGCAAAAGGTGCTGGAAGCTGGTGTGGACCAGTTTGGCGGGGAAAGCTGCCCGGAGTATGTGGTCCAGCTGGTCAGAGATGGGGTTATCCCGGAGGAGCGGATCGATCAATCCGTACGGCGCTTGCTGCGTTTGAAATTCACCCTGGGACTGTTTGATAATCCTTTTATTGACCTTGAGCATACTTCGAATGTGATCGGAAAGTCGGAGTCCCTGGCTGAGGGATTGGATGCGCAATCGCGAGCAATGACTTTGTTGAAGAACAAGGATCGCATCTTGCCCCTGAGTGGAAGTGGAAAAATCTACCTTCGAAATATTGATGCAGACACGGCAAAACGTTTTGCTGAGGTGGTCGCCGAAACCGGGCAAGCCGATGCCGCCATCATTCGCTTGAGCACGCCCTGGGTACCGGTGGAAACGGATATCCCCATGGCGAGGGATTTCCACCACGGCGACCTGGACTTCAAGGACGAAGAGAAAGCGGCTATCCTTGAATTGCTGAACACCCTCCCGACAATCGTGGTGATTGAGATGGACCGCCCAGCCGTTTTTCCAGAGATTAATGAAGCAGCAGGCGCAGTCCTGGCTGATTATGGGGCGAGCGACCTGGCCGTGCTGAATGTGATCTTTGGGGTTAAGGAACCACAGGGCAGATTGCCATTTGAACTGCCGTCCTCCATGGAAGCCGTCCGGATGCAGCGTTCCGACATGCCGTCGGATTCAAAAGACCCGCTCTATCCCTTTGGATTTGGCATGTCTTATGAGGATTGAAGGATAAATGGGGGCTGCATTTCAGCGGAGAGGGAGGGATTCGAACCCTCGGTAGCCCAAAAGGCTACAACGGTTTTCGAGACCGCCCCAATCGTCCACTCTGGCACCTCTCCGAAGGGCAGGCATCCATTATACTCGAATTCAAAGTGCGGGTTAAGCCACCGTTACAGCTCGAAGGTTGTCAGGCGCTCCGGGAAGTGGATCGGCGGCATGGGCTTTTTGTCATCCAGGATGTCCATCAACTTGCGTGCTGCCCCAACCTCACCGTGGACAAGGATGATCTCCCGGGCGTGCCCGGCGGCAGATCGGGCATACTTCGCCAGCAGGCCCTGCCCCGCATGAGCTGATAAGCCGTTGATCGTTTCCACCTGTGCACGGCGGTAGTAGGATTCCCCAAAAATACGCACTTCTCGTTTTCGTTCTGCCAGGCGGCGTCCGAGCGTGTGCGGCGCCTGCCAGGACACGATCAGGATCGTGTTGCGCTCGTCATGGATGTTGTTTTTGACGTGGTGCAGGATACGTCCAGCCTCAACCATGCCGGAGGCGCTGATGATCACCATGGGATCCCTGCGGTCATTTAAGGCTTTGGATTCTTCCACGGAGTGGGTATAGGTCAGGCTGTCAAAATCCAGGGCAGGGTGCCGGTATTTTGAGATGAACTCCCAGGTCTCCTGGTCAAAACACTCGGGATGGCGGCGGTATACCTCAGATGCTGATGTTGCCAGGGGGCTGTCCACATAGACGGGCACTTCCGGGATGGCGCCAGCGGACATAAATTCGTTCAGGCAGTACACCAGCGTCTGCGTTCGTCCAACGGAGAAGGCGGGGATGATCACTTTCCCGCCGCGCTGGATGGTCTGGTTGACAACCTGGCGAAACTCGTCAAAGGCTTCCTGGATATTGTCGTGGGGACGGTCACCGTAGGTGCATTCCATCATGAGGATATCCACATCATAGCCGCCCGGCAGGATGGGATCGCGCAGCAAGGGCATATCTGGGCGCCCGATATCGCCAGAAAACCACAGTCGTTTTTTGTTCCCATTTTCCTCAAGGTCAAGCAAGATGGCGGCGGAACCGAGGATATGGCCGGCTTCAATGAAGCGGGCGGTCACGCCCGGGACGGGTTCGAAGGCACTATCGTAGGCGACCTGGCGGAAATGCGGCATGGTATCCATGGCGTCAACCATGGTGTAGAGCGGTTCAACTGGCGGCAATCCTTTCTTGGCTCTTTTTTTATTCAGGTATTTGACGTCATATTCATGGATATGCCCGGAGTCTTTCAGCATGATATCTGCCAGGTCTCGGGTGCCATCGGTGGCATAAATGAGGCCTTTGAAGCCGCTTTTGACCAGGTTTGGCAGGTTCCCGCTGTGATCGATATGCGCATGGGAGAGAATGACCGCATCCAGGCTGGCAGGATCAAAATCAAAATTTAGATTGTATTCGTAGGTGTTCTTCCGTTTGCCCTGAAAGAGACCGCATTCGAGCAGGATGCGCTTGTTGTTGACCTCGATGAGATGCTTAGAGCCGGTCACAGTCTGTGCTGCTCCCTGAATGGTCAGTTTCATGGTCTTATGTCTCCTTTTTCAATTGCTAGCATGATTTGCGTTCCAAACCGTTTGAACCGGTAAGGCACATCCTGCATGAGCTTGCCTAGCTCCTGGATGGATTGCGGATCCTGCCAGGCAATGCGGTTCAGCACATCCCTGGGCAGCACCACGTCTGATGGGACGCCCAGGTGATGTCCGTTCCCCTTGCGCCAATTACGCAGGGCATCGATTCTCGCGAGCACGGCATTTTCCGGGCGTTGATGTCTGGGCGGGTATTCTGGTGCAGCTTGTTGACCTTTTCGAACAGCTGCGATCAATCCCCTACCATAACGCTTTGCCAAACGGCCACTCAATGGCGCTATTTTGGAAAGGTCTTCCTGCCGTGTTGGGGACGCTTGTGCAACCGCCACAAGTGCCTGGTGGCTGATGACTTTAAAGGTGGGGCGGTTTTGTGCTTTGGCGGTGGCTTCTCGAAACTGGTAGAGGGATTTCAGGACAGCGGCTTGCTTCGGAGCTAGGTCACGTGCACCGTTCAGCTTCCAGAAATCTGTTTCAGCGGATTCTGTAGTGTCTTCGATGTTTTGAGGCAAACGGCGGAAATCTTCCAGTGCCAGCTCCCAGCGACCGGAGCCTTCCAGGGTGCGCCTTAATTGGGCTTGCAGGGGGATCAGATAATGGCTGTCCAGTCGGGCATAGTTAATCATCTCCTGTTTCAACGGGCGCCGACCCCAGTTGGCACGCTGGTATTTTTTTTCTAAATGAAGATCAAAGAATTGCTCCAGAAGACGTCCCAAACTAACCTTGGCGATGCCTAGGGTACGCGCAGCGATCATGGTGTCAAATAGGTGCTGAAAGCGAAAGCCGTAATCACGATACAGGCAGATCAAATCGTATTCCGCAGCATGGAAGACTTTGAGTTGATCCTTTGCGTTGAAAATCGGTCTCAGGGGAGAGAGATCGGGCAGGGCCAGGGCGTCGATCAAGATGTCCTGTTGGGGAATAGAGATTTGGATCAGGCAGACCTGTTCCTGATAGGCATACAGGCTGTTGGATTCAGTGTCGATTGCCAGAATGTCCTGTCGGGCGAGGCTGTCAGCAATGTCACGCAGTTTTTGTGGCTGGTTTACCCAGACCAGTTCAGTGTTTTCCAGACTATCCAGCATAGTATGATTATAGCCCAACCTGCTGATAAGGTGACCTGGTGGGTTGTTTGGATAGCGTAATTGCAAAGTTGAAGTAGCTAATCTTTTCATCATTTCTCAAGCAAGGTTATCTATAAGAAAATAATTGTAACCCTCCTGTTTATTCTGTTTGATGCTTGAAGGGATATCAACCATCAATATCCCTCTTACTTCATGTAGCCCATCAGACACGAGCGTATTTCTAAACCTCCTCTCCATTATTGAGGGAAAGGACCGAGGTGAGGGTGATGATAAGTGAATTTGTGATTCCCCTAGTGGTAAGATTGAGTGAGTGCATTATTTCCAGGATGAATTAGGTAGAAAGGGTGCTATGCGGGCAGTATTACAGCGTGTGCGACAGGCTAGCGTCATAGTTGAGGGACGCAAAGTGGCGGAAATTGGGGCTGGATTGGTGATCCTTCTGGGAATTGGTCCGGATGATGACCCAGGTATAGCGGAAACCCTGGCGGATAAGATAGCCCACCTGCGGATTTTTGGGGATGATGAAGGGAAAATGAACCTCTCTATCCGGGATGTAGGCGGCGCGGCGATTGTTGTGTCCCAGTTCACCCTGTTTGCCGATACAAGCAGAGGACGCCGGCCGTCGTTTGTCGGCGCGGCGAAGCCTGACCTGGCAGAACCTCTGGTGGATGCATTCACTGAAATGCTCAGTGCGCGAAATGTACCAACACAAACCGGTGTTTTTGGTGCACATATGGATGTCGCCTTGGTGAACGATGGACCGGTGACCATCGTGATGGACTATTAGGTGATGCACACACTAACAATCTTTTTGTAATAGGTTTTCCCCCTGCTCGTTTGCCATGCGGTGAGGAAGGTTATTGCCCGGAGCTGGCATCAGCCAGACGAGCTGCGCGCAGGGTGTTGCGCAGCAGCATGGCAATCGTCATGGGGCCCACACCTTTAGGAACAGGTGTGATCGCGCCGGCTACCTCTAGGGCTTCATCGAAATTTACGTCCCCAACCAGCCGGTAACCGCGTTTGCGGGTTGCATCCTCCACACGGTTGATCCCCACATCGATCACGGTCGCGCCGGGCTTGATCCAGTCCCCACGCACATACTCCGGGATGCCCACTGCGGCAATCAGCACGTCGGCCTCTTGCGTGATGGCAGGGATATCCCTGGTGCGTGAATGGCAGATGGTCACCGTGCTGTTGGCTTTGACCAGGAGCAGGCTAACCGGCATGCCTACAATGTTGGAACGCCCCAGGACAACGGCATTGGCGCCTTCCAGCCTGACACCGGAATCCTCAAGCAAGTACATCACACCGGATGGCGTCGCCGGGATGAAGAGCGGCTCCCGCCCTTTTTGTGCCAGCCGACCGATATTAATCGGGTGAAAGCCGTCGACATCCTTCCTTAGAGAGATCGTGTTCAGCACCTGTTCTTCATTCAGTCCCGCGGGCAGGGGCAGCTGCACCAGGATGCCGTGAATTTTTGGATCGTCGTTCAACTGCCGAACAAGGGCTTCGACGTCCGCCTGGGAGGTTTCGGCTGGCAGGGTATGTCCCACAGAGTGGATACCTGCCTCCTGGCAGGCTTTTTGTTTCATGCGAACATAGACCTTTGAGGCGGGGTTATCGCCAATGATCACCGTGGCCAAACCTGGCACGGGTAGCCCTTGTTTAACCCTTTCGTTGACCTGTTCTTTAACCTCCTCACGAAGCCTTTCAGCGATTGCTTTGCCATCTATGATTTTTGCCGCCATTTTGCCTCCATAATTACGATGTTTTTAAGGATTATACCTGAATCAGCGGTTATAATTTCTGTATGGTCAATCAAGCAGACTCACATCCTGTTATGGTAGTTGGTACCGCCGGCGGCACTGGTTCAGGAAAGACGACCCTGGCTGATTTGGTGCTCGAGCGGGTGGGACGGGAGAAGATCGCCTATCTGCCCCACGATGCCTATTATCGTGACCAAAAAGAACTCCCCTTTAAAGAACGGGCGAAAGCCAACTACGATCACCCCGACTCCCTAGAAACGGAACTGCTGGTTGCGCATATACGGGAATTACTGGCCGGGAACCCCATTCAGAGGCCGGTTTATGATTTTACAATCCACAGCCGTAAGAAACAAACTTTCCAGATAGATCCGCACCCGGTGATCCTGGTGGAGGGTATCCTGGTCTTTGTAGAAAAGGCATTGCGAGAGCTGTTCACCATGAAAATCTATGTGGATACCGATCCCGATATTCGTTTCATCCGGCGGCTGACGCGTGATGTCGAGGAACGTGAACGAACAGTGCAATCGGTGATTGATCAATATCTGAAAACCGTGCGTCCCATGCACCTTGAGTTTGTCGAGCCTTCAAAGCGCTATGCGGATATTATCGTGCCGGAGGGGGGCTTAAACCCGGTGGCTTTGGACATGCTCATCGCCCGATTACTTTCCTTATTGAGTGGAGAATATCCAGTTGACACCCATCGAAAATAAATGTGAAGACTTAGGGGCTGTGATCCCTGTTGAGGCTGCGCAAGCAAAGCGCCTTTCAAAGCGAACTATGAATATCATCCGGGTGCTGGTTTTTCTGGGCGTAGTTGCGCTGACCATCGTACTTCTGGTGAACCGTGAGCGCATCCAGGAACTGCAAGCGTATGGATATCCAGGAATTTTTCTTTTTTCGATTTTGGCAAATGCTACCATCCTGGTGCCTATTCCGGGGGTTGTGTTCACATCGGCAATGGGGGCTGTCTTCAACCCCTTGTTTGTTTCCCTTGCCACGGGTGCGGGGGCAGCCCTGGGTGAACTTTCAGGCTATTTAGCGGGGTTCAGCGGCCAGGCGGTGGTGGAGGGTTCTGCACGTTATGAGCGAGTTGTGGGCTGGATGGAAAAATACGGCGATGTGACCATTCTGATCCTGGCGTTTATCCCCAATCCCTTATTTGACCTGGCTGGCATGGTGGCGGGTATTTTAAAGATGCCTGTGCGGAAATTCTTGCTGTATTGCGTGATCGGCAAAATCTTGAAGATGATGATGTTCGCCTATGCCGGCAGCTGGGTGATGAGCCTGCTGGAAAAATTGCTTTAAGCACTGATTGATTGATCAATTGAGGATCTTGGAAAGAAGACGAAAGAGAGGAACAAATGGATTTTCACAAGGTGGATTCCTATATTGAAGAAAATCTCGATGAGAGCATTGAAGAGCTGTCGAGTTTGTGTGCTCAACCGAGTGTGGCTGCACAAAATTTGGGAATCGAAGCCTGCGCAGAGATGGTGGCGGAAAGTCTGAAACGGCGGGGTTTTGAGGTGCAGATCCTGCCCACTGGCGGATCACCGGTTGTGTTTGGTGAGCGCCAAGGGCGAGGCGATAAGACACTGATCGCCTATGATCATTATGATGTTCAACCGCCGGAGCCGCTGGAATTATGGGACTCGCCCGCGTTTGAACCCACCATCCGGGACGGTCGGCTGTATGCCAGAGGTGTGGCGGATAATAAGGGGAATTTCGCTAGCCGTCTGCATGCGATTGATGCCATCCTGGAAGCGGAAGGGGAGCTGCCGTGTACTGTCAAATTCATTGTCGAGGGCGAAGAGGAGATCGGCAGCGTCCATTTGGAGCCGCTTATCAAGGACCACCAAAGCCTGCTGGCTGGTGATGTGTGTGTGTGGGAGGTGGGCGGAATAGACCATGAGCACAACCCGATCCAGATGGTGGGGTTGCGCGGCATTTGCTATGTGGAGCTGCACAGCCGGACGGCCAACCAGGATGTTCACTCGGGAACAGGTGGATCGATTTTCCCAAATGCCGCCTGGCGCCTGGTGTGGGCATTGGCCAGCCTGAAAGACAAGGACGAGAACATCCTCCTGTCCGGTTTTTATGAAGATGTGATCCCACCGACACCGCGTGAAAAGGATCTTCTGGCGCAAGCACCTCCTTTGATCGACTTCTACACTGAGAAATATGCACTGGACCATTTTCTCAAGGGGATTGATGATGAACTGGAACTAGCTATCGAACAGGTTTACGAACCGACCTGCACCATCTGCGGATTGACTTCCGGCTATCAGGGTGAGGGCACGAAAACGGTGCTGCCAGCCCGGGCGCGTGCTAAGGTTGATTTTCGATTGGTGCCCAACCAGACTCCGGAAAAGGTGCTCAAACAGCTCCGGCAGCATCTGGATACCCACGGTTTTGAGGATATTGAGGTTGTTAATATGGGCGGCAATCCGCCAGCCAAGACAGATCCTGATCACCCAGCAGTGCAGATGGCGGTGGCAGCAGCCAGGGATGTTTATGACAAACCAGCACGTGTGATCCCCATGATCGGCGGCTCTGGCCCCAACTTCATGTTCCAAAAATACCTGGGGGTGCCGATCATCTCATCCGGCGCGGGTGACTCGGAAAGCCGTGCCCATGCACCCAACGAATCGATCAGTTTGGATTTGTATGTAAAAAGCGCCAGGCATTTTGCTCGACTGCTGAATTTGATGGAAACTTATTGAGCTTTGCTTGTGTGGGGGAGCAACAGCGATGCCCTCCCTGCTGATTATCATTCTGAAGGAGCAGATTCGTATTATGCCGCGCTTGGCAGCGTCTTGATTTGTAATATAATACGCAGGCTGTAAAATTTTGATCAACTACAAGGATGTTAATATGTTATGAAAGAAATTAATGACCATCGCCGACAGAATATTGTTCTTGACTGGATTGTGCGCTTATTAAAGGGCATCCTGGTTGGCATCGGCTTTATCACACCAGGGCTGTCAGGCGGGGTTCTGGCGGTTGTTTTTGGGATTTATGAACCCCTGATGCGTTTCCTGGGGAACTTGAAACACAAATTTCTGAAAAACGTCCTGTTTTTCCTCCCGGTAGGAGTTGGCGGGGTGATCGGGGTGGTGGCCTTTTCAGCCGTGGTGGACTTTGCTTTCACATATTACCCCGCTCAATTCACCTGGCTGTTTATTGGTTTCATCGCAGGTACCTTCCCCTCGCTTTTCAAGACGTCAGGGAAACAGGGTCGGAAGCCCTGGCACTGGATAGTACTGGCTTTAACCGCAGGTGGAACCGTCATATTAATGTTATGGATGGAAAATATACGCAGCGTTCAACTGGCCCCCACCTTTCTCAACTGGTTGATGAGTGGTGCCCTGATAGGTCTGGGCGTGGTGGTGCCGGGGATGAGCCCGTCCAATTTCCTGATCTATTTGGGCTTATATCAACCCATGGCTACCGGGATCCGCAGCCTCGATCTCGGCGTAGCTGTTCCTTTAGCACTGGGTTTGATCCTGTGCGTCCTGCTGCTGGCAAGATTGATATCGCTGCTGTTCAAGAAATTCTACACCCTCATGTATCATTTAATCCTGGGCATCGTGATCGGCTCCACGATTGTGATCATCCCGGAAGGGGTTCAGGGGTGGAACATTGTCATCTGTGCGCTGCTGTTCGTGGTGGGGGCGGTCATCTCTTATGCCCTGGCGAAATTGGATGAGAAGTATGCCCGGGAAGAAATGATCTTCTGAGCAAAACAAGGCAGCGAGTCCCGATTTTTACTTGGCATACATGCCCCCCTAACAGCCTGGCCGTCAGGACTTGCTTCTGGCCGTGTTTTGATGCATGGATACCTCGATTGAGATCATGGCGGCAATCAGTCATTGATTGATGTTTGGTGAGGAGAAAATTATGGCGCTCTATGATCGATTCGCCTCGATTTATCAGCGGGGACCCTATATTCGTTTTTCTCAAGTTTTAGCCGAATCCGTCCTGCCTGATTACCTGGCGGAAATTGGCGTTGATCCCCATGATCTGCTGGATGCAGCGTGCGGTGAGGGCAGCTTTGCGGTTGGCATGGCTGAAAAGGGGTACCAGGTGACGGGATTGGACCAATCGCGGCAGATGATTGGGTTGGCAAGAAAGCGTGCCCGTGAAGCAGGTGCAGCTGTCAGATTTTTAGTAGAGGATATGCGTTCCATCCCTTTCGAATCTAAATTTGACCTGGTGACCTGTTTTTTTGACAGCCTTAACTATTTACTCACCGTTGGGGATTTGAAGGATGCATTTCAGAATGCGTACGATGCCTTGCGACCTGGCGGCTTGTATATTTTTGATATGAACACGATTTATGGGTTGGTCGTGGACTGGATGCGCGAAGAGACTTACATTCAAAATGAAGCGGATGATTTCTTTGAGCTCCACCGCCAATTCTATGATTATGAAAACCAGGTCGCCACGATGCAGATCACCATTTTCGTTCGGCGTGGGAAGTTGTGGGAACGGATCGAAGAGACCCATCAGGAACGCGGCTACCCCATTGCAGATATACAATTCCTGTTAAGCGAAACTGGTTTTGAGATCGCGGGGATGTACGGCAGCTTGAAGAAACACTCGGAGGTGCAAACCACCTCTCCCAGGGTATGGTTCGCTGTCCGCAAGCCGGTTTCGACTGATTGATCCCATTTACCCTTATCCAGTTTAAGAATTCGTTTTCATTTAGTTCGCGGCTTCACAGTTGTTTTTATGTTAAAATAATGGGGGTATTCACAGCCGGGTTGATTGTGTTACGATGACCTGGCATCCAGGCAACACATGCTGATATGGCATGGCCTGAATGTCTGGCCTGAATCGACAAACAGCCAGATTTGTTCTAAATAATTAAGTTCTTTAATTCAATTGTCCTGCTTTTCAATCGATTGTCTTGCTGTCGCGAAAGGAGAGAAATTGCTTCAAGAGACGAGTTATCCAAGATTAAATCGGCGGCGAATCACCCTGCTGGTGTGTGTGTTCGGTGTCAGTATGCTGGTGATGGCATTCCTGGTGAATACCCCCAGGGAGGTGTTTGCAGGCGAGTGGCAAATTCTTACCTCTCCGAGCATCCTCATCACGGATTATATTGCCTATGCAAATCTCGGCGCGGCTTTCTTCAATTCCGGTCTTGTCACATTAATCGGTTTATGCCTGGCATGGTTGATTCGTGCCAGGTTTAACGGCTATCTATTATCGGCCATCTTCACCCTGGCAGGATTTGCATTTTTCGGCAAAAATGTGTTTAATATCCTACCTATCTTCGCTGGTGTATTTCTTTTTGATGTGCTTTTTTAGCACCAGAGGGTGAAAGACCTGATTGCTCCGCTGTTGTTCGGCACGACCCTGGGTCCCGTTGTCAGTCAGGTCGCTTTTGGATTTAACCTGGGTTGGTGGGGTATTGCCGGCGGTATCCTGTTGGGAATCATCGTTGGTGGTCTCCTGGCGGCGTTAATGAATCATATTTACAGCTTCCACCTGGGGTTCAACCTGTATAACACCGGTACCACGGGCGGTTTTGTCGCCACCGTTGTGTATATTACCATGCGTGGGTTTGGGTTAGAGATAGAACCGGCATTCTACTGGTCCACTGCGTATACGGGTTTATTGACGGGATTTGTTCTGGTCGTCTTGTTACTCCTGATTGCAATGGGATTCGTTTGGGGAGCAAAGTTCTCTCAATATCGGAAAATAGTTAAGAGTTCAGGAAAACTTGCCTCCGATTATGTTGTCATTGCTGACCTGGGTACAACACTGGTCAATATGGGGGTAGTTGGCTTAATTTCATTGGGTTATGTCCACCTGGTGGATGGGGATATCAACGGTGGAATCCTTGCGGGTATCTTTACTGTTACCGGATTTGGCGCGCTGGGGAAACATCCGCGCAACATCCTGCCGATTATGGTGGGGGTGTACCTGACCTGTATTCCCAATGTATGGCAGCATGCGGATCCTGGTCCTTTGCTGGATGCTTTATTTTGTACGACTTTGGCGCCGCTTGCTGGACGGTTTGGGATCCTAGCTGGTTTGATCGCGGGTGCCCTTCACCTGCCAATGGTGATGCATGTGGGCAGCGTGCATGGGTACATGAACCTTTACAACAACGGCTTTGCCGGGGGACTTGCTATGCTGATCATCATTGGCTTTATCAAAGGATTATGGCCGCGTTCATTAAAGGAAGAGGAACCTGTTTCTTGATATACGCCGCCCTCAGGTTAACCTCAGCCTTGATATACTGGTTCTTTAACTTGCCTCGCATTTAACCTGGTGATATGATTTGACTTGTCGGAGGTATTTTGAAAGGTCTCAGCAAGACAAAAAGGCTGCGCTATATCCTGATCGCGGCAACCCTGGCCACCATCCCCTGCTACTGCCTGGGTCTGGTGATCTTGAGGACTCGCCGGAACCAGGGAGTAGAACTCACGCCAACCATCACGCAGACCCCTTCAAGAACGGCAACGATTACCCTGACGCCGTACGTCACCCTGACCCCTACGCAAACCATGACGGTGACCATGACCGGGACTGACGTCCCCACCGAGACGCCAACCTCCACGGCCACCTTCACCCTGACGCCGACTGAAACGCCGACCGGGACGGGGACCAGCACCCCCACTGCTTCACCAACGCCGACAGACACCATGGTCCCGCCGACTGTCACCGCAAGCAGCACATGGACAGCCACGGTAACATTAACGGAGACCAGCGAGCCAGAGACACCCTGATTCATGACCAAGAGGATCGGTTTTTGATGACTGATTTATTATCGCAATTGAAAGAAATGTTATCTGCTTCAGGACTTTCAGGTTTTGAAAGCCCCATTCGTGAGATTGTCCGTACAGCCTGGGAACCGCTGACTGATGAGCTTTTAGTCAGCAAAATTGGCAGCCTGCATGGGTTCAAACAGGGCAGCGGACCGGACCCACGCCACCGTGTGCTGATTTCTGCCCACATGGATGCCATCGGCATGATGGTCACGGAAATCCGAGATGGTTTGATGCACGTGACCGAGATCGGTGGGTTGGACCATCGGATCCTGCCCGGGCAACCAGTGACTGTGCACGGTAGGGAGGACCTGCCCGGGGTGGTCGTTCAGCCGCCGGCTCATTTACTGCCTGATTCGGTGGGAGATGGCCCGGTTGAGATGAAGTACTTGATGGTTGATGTGGGGCTGCTCCCGCGGGAAGTCCAGAAAAAGGTGCGGGTGGGCGATCCCGTTTCCTATGCGCAGGCTCCCCTCGAATTGACCGGGGAGGCGTTGGCGGGTCATACCCTAGACAACCGAGTCTCTGTGGCAGCAACGACCCTGTGCCTGGAAGCCCTTCAAAGCAGGCATCACACCTGGGATGTGTGGGCGGTTGCTTCCGCACAAGAGGAAGAAACCCTGGGGGGCGCCTTCACCTCGCCTTTCGATATCCGCCCAGATATCGCGATTGTGATTGATGTGTGTTTTGCTAAGGGACCGGGTTCCAACGATTGGCGCAGCCTCCCCTTTGGTAAGGGGGTTGGGATTGGCTATGGCCCTAATATTCACCCGGCTTTGTATGACGCCTTTGAGAAAAAGGCGAAGGATTTAGAGATCCCTTACCACAAGGATTTGATGCCGAAAATGTCGGGGACGGATGCCATGGCCGTTCAGATTGTCGCGGAAGGGATTCCCTGCGCGGTGTTGGGGATTCCACTGCGCTACATGCACACACCTGTTGAGACCGTCTCCTTGAAGGACATCCGCAGGGCTGGCCGGTTAATGGCTGAATTTATCACCGATCTAGATAAAGATTCATTGAACCAGATTCAATGGGACGCCTAATTGAGGATCAGGAAAGCGACAGTGATGACAGAGAAGATAACAATAATGGATAAAAAACAACTTGACTTATTGGAAAAGCTGTGCAATGCCACCGCAGTCTCGGGTGACGAATTTGAGGTTCGGAAAATTGTCCGTGAGGAAATCGATGCCGTTGCTGACGAGGTCACAGTTGATGCGCTGGGGAATGTCCTCGCTATCAAGAAGGGGCGCGGGGCAAACAAGGTACGGGTCATGCTGGCTGCCCACATGGATGAGATCGGTTTGATGATTGTCAAGAAAGATGATGATGACGACCTGTTTCAATTTGAGCTTGTGGGTGGGATTGATGATCGTCAACTGCCTGGCAAGGCGGTCCTGGTTGGGCGCGATCACCTGCCCGGGGTGATTGGGGCAAAGCCCATTCACATGACCACCAAGAAGGAAAGACAGAATAAAATCAAGGTATCGGAGATGCGTATTGACCTTGGCCCTGACATTGGCGATAAGGTCGAGCCAGGCGATCGAGCGACATTCGCAACCCGCTTCGCAGTGTTAGGTCCGAGCGTGTGTGCCAAAGCCCTGGATGACCGATTTGGCGTGGCGATTTTGATCCAACTGCTCAGGCAAGCGCCCGATCATATTGACCTGCTGGCAGCCTTCACAGTCCAGGAGGAAGTTGGCTTGCGGGGCGCCCGGGTGGCCGCTTATGCCTTCGAGCCGGATATGGCCGTTGCAGTGGACGCGACCCCTGCCCACGACCTGCCGCACTGGGACGAAGAGGATGAAAATGTGCACTACAACACACGTCTGAATGAGGGGCCGGCGATTTATGTGATGGATCGTGCCACCATTGCCGATCGACGCCTGGTGCGCTGGCTGCAGGAAACCGCTGAGGACATGGGTTTGCCTTTCCAGCTGCGGCAGCCTGGCGGCGGCGGCACGGATGCGGGTGTGATCCACAAGACCCGCAGCGGTATCCCCAGTATTTCCGTATCCGTCCCAGCGCGCTATGCCCATACTGCAGCCTCGATTGCCCGGCTGAGCGATTGGGCGAACACAGTCAAGTTACTGGGGGCAGCCTTGGAACGTGTGACTCCCGACCTGCTGGCAGGAGAACGGCGGAATTAAGGTGCTAACGAGAGAAGCATATTATTTATATCAAAGTTTCAGGAGATTTTGAATGAAATCGTTAATTAAAAAACTTGTAGAGACCCCAGGCCCGTCCGGGTTTGAATATGAAATCCGTGATGTGATCCGCCAGGCAATTGGCGATACCGCTGATGAAGTTCGTGTGGATGCCCTGGGAAGCCTGATCGCCAGGAAGGGGACAAAGAGTCCGGACGGAATGCGTGTGATGATCTCAGCGCATATCGACGAGATTGGATTGATGGCGACGCATATTGATGAAAACGGCTTTGTTCGCTTCACGAATATCGGCGGCATTAACCCTCTGACCTGCTATGGTGGACGTGTGCTTTTCATGGACGGCACACGCGGCGTGATCGGCATGGATGGCCTTGCACGAGGCAAAATGCCCAAGCTGTCCGATTTATTCATTGATGTGGGTGCCGGCAGCAAGGCATCCTGCCCTGTGAAGGTGGGCGATGTGTGCGGGTTCGAACGGCCGTTCCTTGACCTGGGCAAGCGCATGGTCGCCAAGTCGATGGATGACCGTATCGCTGCAGCCGTCGCTATTGAGACACTGCGGCGTTTGGGAAGCACACCCCACGAAGTGCATTTTGTATTCAGCACACAGGAAGAAGTTGGCTTGCGGGGCGCGACCACAGCAGCTTACGGTGTGGATCCTGATGTAGGCTTCGCTGTGGATGTAACCGTGAGCGGAGATACACCCCGGCGCAGTAATAAGATGGCGACTGCCCTTGGGAATGGACCTGCAATCAAGGTTCGGGATGCGAGTTTCATTGCAGACCCTCGACTGGTGGATTGGATGATCACAACAGCTGAAAAAGCAGGCATCCCTTACCAGCTTGAGGTGCTGGAGAAGGGCGGCACTGACGGCCGGGCGATCCAATTAACTCGGGCAGGTGTTCCAGCGAGTTGTGTCTCAATCGCCTGCCGGTACATTCACTCTCCTTCAGAAATGGTTGACTCCGACGATGTTGAAAATGCGGTCAAACTTTTAGTGAAGTTATTAGAATCACCCATTGATTTAGAATGACTCACAGAAAGGGCAATGGAAGATCGTTGAAAAGACTCGCCAGGTTTTTCCTTATCAGCATTGTTCTCGCGCTGCTGCTCTCGGCGTGTGAAGCCATCAATTTGGAAATTCCATGGTTGTCGCAGGATGCGCCGACAGCGACGGTGGCGCCCGGTGAGGAACAGGACGAGACGCCTGCTCCTGAGCCAACATCCACCCTTGAACCCACGCCTGAAGAAGTAACCAGCCTTACCCTCTGGGTACCGCCCAGTATGGATCCTGCGTTGGAGACTGATGCCAGCCAATTATTGATGAACCAGCTGGATTTGTTTTCTGACCTGCATGATGGGATAGAAGTCAATGTGCGAGTCAAAGCAGCCAGCGGTGCTGGCGGTTTGTTGGATTCGCTGACCGCAACGAGCGCTGCAGCCCCTGATGCGCTGCCTGATTTAATTGCCCTTACCCGTCCAGATTTGGAAACCGCAGCTTTGAAAGGGCTGATTTACCCCATGGACGGTCTCACGGAAATCCCCGATGACAGCGATTGGTTTGAATTTACACGTGATATGGCCTTGCTGCAGGGCAGCACATTCGGCCTGCCGTTTGCCTCTGACGCACTGGGTTTGGTTTATCGTACTGAACTTATACCCGAATTACCAAATTCCTGGTCTAGTTTGATGGGGGCGGAAATCCCCCTGGCCTTTCCGGGTGAGAGCGATCAATCACTCTTTCCTCTGGCACTGTATCTTTCGGCTGGTGGATCAATCCAGGATAACCAGCGCCGGCCGATCCTGGAAGTAGCACCTCTATCAGACGTTTTCTATGTGATCCAAGAGGGGGTCACTGCTGGAACCCTGGTGGAGGCTTCTACTCAGTTCCAGACCATGGGGCAAGCATGGACAGCATTTAATGACGGCCAGGCGGACCTGGTGGCCACCTGGATTTCTAATTATCTTACAGAAGGCACTACGGATATGACACTGACGCCGTTACTGCCGATTTCCGATGGTGTTGTTTCACTGGGAACCGGAACGTGTTGGGCTCTCGCAACCTCAAAAACTTATCGGCACCCGATGGCTGTGGAGCTGGCAGAATTTCTCGTTCAGCCTGAATTCATTTCTGATTGGTCCGCTGCTGCTGGTGTTTTACCGACAAGACCTTCCGCCCTTGATAAATGGCAAGGACAGAGTCTGGTGACTAAACTGAACCAGATTGCGAATATAACCCAGCTAATCCCCTCCAATGATCTCATTGCCAGCCTGGGTCCCGTACTGCGGGACGGCTCCCGGCAGGTTCTTCAAGGACTGGTTGATCCCGCCCAGGCTGCCCAGGTGTCTGTGGAAAGTTTGGAGGAGCAATGACCGCAAACGGTCATGATGAGCAGCCAAACGAAAGATTTAAATTAAGACCCTGGTGGGTAGTTTTGGTCTTGATGATGATTGTTTTACTAATGTCCTTTCTGGCGCTTAACAGCCCCATCTCGCAGCGTGCTGTAGAGATGACTCCTTCTGTGATGGAAAGCGAAGACATTGGCCTGGGCACAGGAACGCCGGATACGGCGACGGGCTATCCCTTGGATAGTGGTTTGGAACAACCTGTAACGGAAGAGATTGGCACGACAGATGGGATCATTTTATGGAGTACCTTTCTAATTCTGATCCTTTTGGTAGCAACCCTGCGGGAATTACTGCACCGAAGAACAAATTAGATTAAAAAAGTTGGGTGAGGTGAAAATGAATGATCGCTTGCAGGAATTTGAAGACTATCGCCAGCGTATGAATGAACGCATATCAGAGATGGGTCATTTAGGCATTAAGCGCTTTTTCAACCTAGACACATCAGCGTATGAGGAAGGTGCCTTAAGTGCGAAGACGAAAGAGTTGTTGGGATTGGTAGCGTCCATGGTGCTGCGCTGCAATGATTGCATTGATTATCACATCCTGCAGTGCGTGGATGCTGGCTGGGAGGATGAGGAACTCTATGAGGCTCTTAATGTCAGCCTGGTTGTTGGCGGTAGTATTGTGATCCCGCATCTGCGTCATGCGGTGGAAAGCCTGGACCTGTACCGAAAACGCGGGACATAGGACATTCTCGATTGATGATAGGTTCAGTAATGCTCCAAAAATCACCAGGTGCTGTGGTTTTGGGAGGTTTTTTTATCATCCGGTCATGGATTTGTCTCATTTGTTGGTATTAATATAAGCCTTGACCTGGTCGGTTTTAAACTGATCGTTTTTCTGATTCTGGAGCTGCACTTCAACCCTGTCCAGACGTGACATTAAGTCTTGCAGCGCTTTTCCAACCGTATCCGGCAGGCGATCATGATGCAGATCGGGTTGGTCTCTCATGCGTGTTTTTCTGCGTTTGATGACTTGACCCGGGATTCCAACCACCAGGGATTCTGGCGGCACCGGTTTGACAACCACAGCATTAGCACCCACTCGACTGCCTGAACCAATGGTGATATCCCCAAGGATCTTTGCACCCGCACCCACTACCACCTTATCTCCCAATGTTGGGTGGCGTTTCCCCTTTTCAAGGATGACCCCACCCAGGGTGACACCGTGGTAAAGGGTGACATCATCTCCGATTTAAGCGGTTTCCCCAATGACCACCCCCATCCCGTGATCGATGAAGAGACGCCGACCGATTACGGCACCTGGATGAATCTCCACACCTGTCAACCAGCGCGCAAATTGTGACAGGAGGCGTGCCGGGAAGTAGAGCTTGTGACGCCACAGGAAATGAGTGAACCGGTAGAACCAGATAGCATGCAGGCCGGCATAGTTGATCAGGATTTCAAACCAGTTTCTGGCAGCCGGGTCCCGGTGCAGGGCGCAGCGCATGTCTTCTATGATCATTGTGAACAAACCTGCTTTTGCAGTCCTTTTATGTCGCGCTGTTTTGTGTAGATGGATGGTTGAAGATTGTTCCATTGTATTCTTTCCTTGGCAGAAATTTTCTAATTTCGAAACTTATCGAACAGGGGTGTGCTCAGGTAGCGTTCTGCGAACGAGGGGATGATCACGATAATTTGTTTGTCCCGATTACTGGGGCGCCTGGCCACCTGCAGCGCTGCCCAGACGGCCGCTCCTGAAGAAATGCTCACTGGGAGGCCCTCTTTGGCTGCCAGATGGCGTGCGGTTTTAAAGGCATTCTCGCCGCTGACCGTGATCACCTCGTCAATGATGTCGATATTGAGCACCTCGGGGATAAACCCCGGCCCGATGCCCATGATGGGGTGGGGACCTTTTTCACCACCTGAAAGGACCGGAGAAGCCTCCGGTTCCACAGCGATCACCTGTATGGAAGGGTTGAAGGACTTCAGCCCCTGACCGGTGCCGGTGATCGTACCGCCGGTGCCTACGCCGGCTACCAGGATGTCCACCTGGCCGTCTGTATCCTCCCAAATCTCCACAGCAGTCGTTCTTTGGTGGGTTTTGGGATTGGCAGGGTTGACGAATTGGTTTGGCATGAAATAGCGGGGATCGCTGGCCACCAGAGCTTCGGCCCGTTGGATGGCTCCTTTCATGCCTTCTTCTGCCGGCGTCAGGATGAGTTCAGCTCCAAGTATTTTCATCATCATCTTGCGTTCCTCGCTGACTTTTTCCGGCATGAGGATTATGCATCGGTAGCCGCGTGCGGCAGCAGTGAATGCCAGAGCGATGCCTGTGTTGCCGCTGGTTGGTTCGACGATGACGCTGTCGGGATGCAACTGACCGGATGTTTCTGCCGCGTCGATCATAGCGACACCAATACGGTCTTTGACGCTGTGGGCAGGGTTAAAATATTCAAGCTTAAGAATCACAGATGCAGCGCCATCCTTATTCAGCCGGTTAAGGCGTACGAGGGGCGTATTTCCAACAAGTTCTGTGATGTTATTGTAGATTTTCATTATTTTCTCCAGCAAATTGATTGTTTTTCGGGCTGCTTGTGGTGGGCGGGATTAAAATGCAACGCCAGTACGATCATAGGTTAAGGGCGACAGCAAATGGTGCCTTATGCGGGACCGAAGGCCGCCCGGATCGACTGGCTTTGTAGATTCCAGCTGGTAAATTCAGGCGGTGACTAGCGACCCCGCCCCAAACACAAGCAAATCAACATTCAAAACTCTAAAGTAATATGACTATTATTATCTTTATTATAATATATTGAGACTGACTGTCAAGTTGTTGTATGAGGAGAGAAAATACAGCGCTGATCAGGGGGGTGATTGAAACGCTCGATGCATCGGGGGCCACAAGGCCATCTTCCATCGAAATCAGCGTTGGTGTTGTATGGACTTTGGGATGCCAGGTGATTTCAAATTGTCCAATAAGATATAATAGACGCTGTTGACACAGGAGGTGCAGCGATGAAATTTGATCGAATTAATAAATTGATCCAGATCATGGAAACATTCAACCTTGAGGGCATGGCTTTTAACCCCGGGCCCACCCTGACTTACCTGACAGGACTGAGTTTTCATTTGATGGAACGTCCTACAGTTCTTCTGGTAACTCGAACTGGGCGCGTGGCGATGGTTCTGCCTGCCTTGGAAAAAGGGAAATTACCGCCAGAATCAGAACAATTTCATGCTTTTCCCTTTGAGGATGACCCTGCAACCTGGGCAGCAGCCTTTGGTCGGGCTGGTGAATGGTTACAGGTGGAGACTGGGCGAGTGGGTGTGTCAGCAGTAAGGCTACGCTTTTTAGAGCTTAAGTTTATCGAAGCTGCCCTGACCGGTATCGAAGTGGTTGACGGACAGGAGGCGATCGGCGCCTTGCGGATGAAAAAGGATTCCGATGAGATTAACTGCATGCGAAAGGCAGCCCAGATTGCCCAAACCGCTCTGCTCAGTACCTTAAAGACAGTGAAAGCAGGTATGACCGAGAAAGCTATTGCTAATGAACTGGTCATTCAACTGCTCAAGTCGGGTTCCGACGCAGAAATTCCTTTCCCGCCAATCGTGGCCATTGGTGAAAACAGTGCCAATCCTCATGCCGTGCCCACAGATCGGGCATTATCCCCCGGTGACCTGCTGTTGGTCGATTGGGGCGCAAGCTGGAAGGGCTATTATTCCGATATCACGCGCACATTCACTTTTGGTGAGGTGGATCCGGAACTACTCAGGATCGGCGAGATTGTCATGGCTGCCAACCAGGCTGGCCGAGGGGCTGGCAGGACCGGTACGCCGGCAAGCGCTGTTGACAAGGCAGCCCGTGCGGTGATCGAGGCATCGGGTTACGGCCCGGCTTTTATCCACCGTACCGGCCATGGGTTGGGTTTGGAAGCCCATGAAGCGCCCTATATTTATGCTGAAAATGACAGGGTGCTCACATCCGGGATGACCTTTACCGTTGAGCCAGGGATTTATCTGACCGGCAAGGGCGGCGTGCGGGTTGAGGATGATGTGGTGGTGAGGGACGCCGGGCTGGAATCGCTGACTGATCTTCCCCGGGAGCTGCTGGCCCTCGAGGGCTGGATGGCATGAGAAAGCAAAATCATGTCACGTGATCTGAAGATACTCTCAACCGCCATGCTCATCTGGGGTCTTGGCGAGGGTATGTTTATCTTTTTTCAACCCCTGTACCTGCAGCAGTGGGGTGCTGACCCGATCCTGATCGGAACGATTCTGGGGATCAACGGGTTAGTCATGACGGCTGCGCAAATCCCATCTGGTTACATGGCGGATAAAATTGGTCGTCGACCCTTAATCTGGTTTTCTTTTATCCTGGGAGCGGTTGCAACATGGGTGATGGCATTAGCCCCGTCGCTGGCGGTGTTTGTTGTCGGTTTGATGATGTACGGTTTGACCTCTTCTGTGATGGCGCCATTGAACACCTATGTGCAGGCAGCCAGGGGAAGGCTGTCTGTTGGCAGGGCTGTCAGTCTTGTGTCAGCGGCTTACAACGGCGGCGCAATTCTGGGCCCCATTTTGGGCGGCCTGGTAGGCGAGATGCTTGACCTTAAAATGATTTATTTCATCTCTGCTGCCTTGTTTACAATTTCTACGCTGGTGGAGCTTTTTATTAAAGCGCAAGCTGTTGAGGATGGCAGGAAGATCGACGGCGAGGGCCATTTATTCCAAAACAAGGCCTTCTTAAGTTTATTACTGATTATTTTCCTGGTCATGTTTGCGGTTTCTCTGCCGCAGCCCCTGGCGCCAAATTTTCTACAAAATCAGCGGGGGCTTTCACTCAGCCAAATTGGCCAGCTGGGGTCACTCTTTGCCCTGGGCAGTGTGGTCATCATGCTGATCTTGGGTCAATTGCCCACCGCTGCGGCAATGATATTCGGGCAGGTTGGGATGTTGATCTACTCGTTTCTCCTGTGGCGGGGGACAGGCTTGGTGTGGTACGGCATTGCATATTTTTTCATGGGCGGGTATCGCCTGTGCCGGGCGATGACCGTTGTATTAGTCAGGCCTGTGGTGCGGGAACGGGAAGTTGGGCTCGCATTTGGCGTCGTGGAATCGCTTAATTCACTGGCGTTTGTGGCGGCGCCGATCATTGCCGGGTTTCTTTATGATTGGCAGCCCATCATTGTTTTCCCGGTGAGTGTCATTATCATCGGGATAACGCTGTTGATAACCTTTGTCCATTCCCGCCATGCCCGATCCTCCGGGGAGCGATCCCTGGCGGCTTCCCCATTGGAAGTGGAGGATGACCATGAAGCTTAGGTACCGGCGCCTGACATTGGGGCCGCTTCCCAATAACGTCTACCTGCTGGGGGATGATGACAGCGGTGATGCGGTGGTGATTGATCCCAGCTTCGAAAGCAAGCGGGTCTTAACGGCAGCCAGAAAGCAAGCATGGAACATCCGCCAGATCTGGTTAACCCACGCGCATTTCGACCATATTGCAGGAACGGCTGAAATCGCAGCGGCATTTGATCCTTCCTTGCCGGTGGGTTTGCATCCAGCAGATCAGGCCTGGTATGACTCAGGTGGGGGTGCAGACCAATTTAACCTTTCTATTCAACAACCGCCAGCACCATCCATATTTTTTGAGGATGGTATGACGCTGAGCCTGGCACAAGGTAAGGCTCACGCGGTCAGTGTGCGTTATGCACCGGGACACAGCCAGGGGCACGTCATGTTTTACTGCGAGGCTTTGGAGAGTCTTTTCTGCGGTGATGTGATCTTCAGAGGCGGCATTGGGCGTTATGATTTACAGGGAGGGGATTTGGAAACCCTGATCACCAGCATTCAAGAGCAGGTATTCAGCCTGCCGGATGACACCCGCCTGCTGCCCGGGCATGGTCCTGAAAGCACGGTGGGTTATGAGCGTGTGTACAATCCATTTCTACGCATTTGATGGTTAAGAGGTACAGGCACCCTGCAAGAGATTGATTGTAGGGAAAGTGAATTACTCTGGCGGCAAGCATTCCAAACCCATTAATCTGACAGGGAGCTGGTTGGTGTTCAGGGAAAATAAAAAAAGCTGCCCCGAACTGTGTAATTCAAAACTGGGACAGCTTTATGCTCTGCAAAGTTATGCTTACTTGGCGTATTCCGTCGCCCGGCTTTCACGGATGACCGTGATCCGGATCTGACCTGGATACTGCATCGTTTCCTCGATTTGTTGGGCGATGTTCTTGGCCATGCGGTTGGCTTCCACATCGTCAATTTCCTGGGGTTTGACGATGATGCGCACCTCACGCCCTGCCTGAATTGCGTAGCTGCGTTCCACACCATTGTAGCCGTTGGCGATATTTTCCAGGGTGCGCAAACGTTTGATGTACTGCTCCAGGTTTTCACGTCGGGCACCAGGACGGGCGCCAGAAATCGCATCCGCTGCTTCTACAATCACCGCTTCAACGGATTCCTGGTCAACTTCATGATGATGGGCAGCGATAATGTTGACTACCTTGCTGTTGACGCCGTACCGTTGGGCGAACTCAGCCCCAATTTGAGCGTGGGTTCCTTCGGTGTTGTGGTCCATGGCTTTGCCCAGGTCGTGTAATAACGCGCCGGCTTTGGAAACCTCAACATCGGCCTGCAGCTCAGCGGCGATTACACTGGCGATCTTGGCTGTTTCGACGGCGTGTGCCAGCTGGTTCTGGCCGTAGGATGTCCTGAATTTCAGCCGTCCCAATTTTTTGAGCACTTCATTGTGCAGCCCTGCGACCCCGGCATCGTATGCCGCCTGTTCCCCGGCATCGAAAATATCATCTCCCATTTGCTCCTCTTCTTCTCTGAGGATTTTCTCAATATTTGCCGGGTGGATGCGCCCATCCATGACCAGCCGAGAGAGGGCGCGGCGTGCGATCTCCCGTCGAACGGAATCAAAACAGGACACTGTCACGGCTTCGGGGGTGTCATCCACGATGACGTCTACACCGGAGGTCTGTTCAAATGCGCGGATATTACGTCCATTTCTACCCACGATGCGGCCTTTCATTTCCTCGTTGGGGAGGTTGACCACAGAGGTGGTCACCTCAGCGACCTTTTCAGACGCGACACGCTGGATGGCGTCCGCAATCAGTTCGCGGGCTCGGACGTTGCCTTTCTCCCGGGCTTCACTCTCGATTTGGCGTATGATGCGTGCCATGTCTGCCCGTGATTCCTTTTCTGTTTCTTCCAGTAAAACCTCGCGGGCTTCATCTGTCGTCATCTGGGCGATACGCTGCAGCTCTTCCAAAACTTCATTGTGCAGTCGGTCAATTTCATTGCTGCGTTTGTCAATGCTAGACTGGCGTTTGTTAAGGTGTATTTCACGTGCCTCATATTTTTCAAGTCGCTGATCAAGTTCTTCCCGGCGTTTTTGCAAGCGGTCATCCTCCTTGTTCAGCTTGTTCCGGCGGTGGCTGAGTTCATTTTCTGCTTTTTGAGTAATCGATAAGGCTGTATTTTTGGCCTCCAGTTCGATCTCCCGAGCTTTTTCGTTTGCCTCCCGGATGATGTGGTCCGCTTTCAGGTTTTGTTCCTTGCGCTTTTTAGTGACTAAGGCTCGTTGGATTAGAAATCCAATCAAACCACCCAGGATAAGGGTACCCAGGCTAAGTGCGATGGTGAATATTGGTGTCATTTTGTTCACTCCATTTTTTGATTGTGGTCTATACGCTTGGATTCATCTGCAGCGAAGTTTTCCCAGAGTCTCTCCACGGTTGGCTTGACGATTCCATAATGGAAACCGCGTCGGCCCAAGAAACCACCGACTTTCTTGCGAAAATCGAATTGGGTTTCGTTCCGGCATTTTTTCGCTTTCTTAATGCCAGCCTGATAGGCTAATTCGTATTCATCGCCGCCGAATTGTTCCAGCGCTTGTTTAATTGTTTCATCTGCCACACCTTTTAGGCGAAGTTCATAGGTTAGAAGCCGATTGCTGCGAGGGCGGAACGCGTTCCGGTTCTCTATCCACAGGCGGGCGAAAATAAAATCGTCCAGGTAGCCTTTTTCCTGCAGTTTATCCAGGGTAACCATGATGACATCATCGCTGAAACCTTTTTTCATAAGGCGGCGCTGCGTTTCTTCAACCGAGCGTGGCCGATGCTGGATGAACTGCAGCGCTTTCTGGAAAGCCACTTCGTAGGTGTCCTTCTCAAGCAGCTCAGCAATTTCAGCCTCGCCTAATTTCCTGCCGGGTTCCAACCAGGCTGCGACAAATTTTGAGAGGCCAAAGGCGAACTCACCGTCCAGGAAAACACTGACCCTTTGTGGATTGTGTCGTTGTACTTTGATAGCCGTAATTTCCCGTTTCATGGTCGCATTCTTAAACCAAAGACAGCCGTAGGTCTGCCTTACGGCTACGGCCATCGTATCTACAAAGAATCCTTATTGGCTTTGAGTGTGTAAGGGATGGTCAGTTGTGTTTGGGCATTCGAATACCATTAATGAAGTCCTAAGGACTGTCCTGGATCTAGGTGCACACAATGATCATAAATATCCCATACTTGCTGTCTGACGCCTATTTGAATTTTCTCTGGTCAGCATCAGGTACTGGCTGATCCTCAATTCATCATTCAAAATAATCGCCATTAATAAATGTCAATGCCAGGCAGGAAGCCGGCGAAAAATTTTCTTACCGTTCTTTTTGATATCTTGATCGCAGCCTTATGTAAAAGGCAGCAGATGAATAAATCTTAAATTATCAAATATCTTAATAAGTCACAGGACTTATTTGGTGAGTATTATTATACAATAAAATCACAATTAATGAAGTCCCCCTTTTCACCTGTTTGATGATAGGTCTGCGGTACTTCCGAGGGGATCCTCCCTGAAGCAGTTTTATTTTGGCGGATGAGGTGAGCCTTCTCGTCGGTTATTCCTCAAAGTTTTTTGGTTATTTTCGAAACTCATGTTAAAATAGAGGTTATGGAACATCAAACGGCACAAATCGCATCAACACAAAATGAGAGTCCCAGCTTTCGTCTACATAAGCGCCAGCGCATCTTGCAGATCCTGCTGCCCATCATCCTGGGAAGTTTGATCCCCCTTGCTGTAGGGGTGCTGATGGTAATGACGATCTCTGGGGCAGCAACTGGCTTGAATGAATCGCAGGGAGCAGACGCGGCTTTGATCTGGATCATCATACCGCTCATGCTGGCGGCACTCCTATTCACCGTGATCCTGATGGGAATGGTCTATGGGATTGCAAAGCTCCTGCACATCTTACCGGGATATACCCGGCTGGCACAACACTATGTGCGATGGGCTGCGGATAAGATCCAATTTGGCTTAAAGCAGGCGTCTGTTCCCTTCATTAAACTTGAGAGCCTCAGCGCAATGGTGGGTGCATTTTTCACCGCATTGACCGGGCGTTCGGGAAAATGGGACCATTGATCAATCTGTAATACTCCTCAACCGGGTTGTGACGACGTATTTGTGCTGAAAAAAACAAAAACCGACAAACAAAGGATCCTCGATATGAAGAAGAACTGGAAGACGAAAACAATAGCACTTGGGACATTGATTGGCGCGCTGGTTGGTGCGGCATCTGCCTATTTTCTGGTCAAGCGAAGCGAGGCGCAGGATGAAACCCCAAAACTCACAGCTGGCGAAGGTGTCCAGGTGGGTTTGGGCGTGCTGGGCTTGCTGCGCCTGATTGCCGGCTTTGGGGAAGAATAATTTTCACAGGATAAAGGCGTTTCCTTGTTTGAAATTGTTTTCCTGGGCACATCGGCCTCGGCACCTTCCGTGCACCGAGGCCTATCTTCATTGTTAGTTCAGCATGAAGAATTTCGTTTCCTTGTCGATTGCGGTGAGGGAACCCAACGGCAAATCCTGCGTGCTGGTGTGGGGTTTAAGCGCCTTAACCGGATATTGCTGACCCACGGGCACCTGGACCATATCCTTGGATTAGGCGGGCTTGTCTCCACTTTCCTGCGTTGGGAGGTGATGGAGGAGATCCAAATCTTTGGTACCCGCCATACACTGGATCGTGTGCACGATCTGGTGTTTGGCGTTGTACTGCGGGGGTATCGCGGCAAACCACCCGTTACGCTGCAGGAGATTTCCCCGGGCACTTTTTTTGAGACAGACCGTTTCACAATCACGGCTTTTCCAGTCGACCATCGCGGTTCCAAATCCCTGGGATACCGCATGGAGGAACGCAGTCGGCGCCCTTTCCTGCCAGAAAAGGCGAAGGAACTCGGTATTCCACCCGGACCTTGGCGGCGGGAGCTGGTTGCAGGGCAACAGGTGAAGCTCCCGGATGGCAGGTGGATTAAACCAGACCAGGTTCTAGGTGAAGCCCGTCAGGGGACGTCTCTGGTTGTGATCGGTGACACCGGTCACACGGAGAATTTGATTCAGCCTGCTGCGAGTGCAAGCGCTTTGGTGATTGAAGCAACATACACGGAAGCCGAAAAAGAACTGGCGGAAAGGTTTGATCACCTGACGGCTGCCAGAGCAGCGCAATTAGCTGTGGATGCCCAGGTGGGTGAATTGTTCCTGACCCACCTATCCCGGCGTTATCGTGAACGTGATATCTTAGATGAGGCCAAAGCTGTTTTCCCTTCGGTGCACGTTGCCAGAGATTTTGACCGGTTTCTCATTAAGCGCGCGGATGAATGATGGATTGCATTCCAATATGTGGAGGATCTTATGTCAGCAGATAGCCTTCTAACTCGGTTAGCGAGGGGTGAGATATTCGTCTCAGATGGCGCTACCGGTACTAACCTTCAGAAGATGGGCTTGCCTATCGGTGCAGCGGCTGAAAGCTGGGTCCTGGATAATCCTGAAGCTGTTCTCGGGCTGAATCAAGCCTTCATTGAGGCGGGAGCAGAGATCCTGCTGACCTGCACTTTTGGCGGCACACGTATCAGGTTGGAGGCATCCGACCTGGGCGATCAATTTACTGCGATCAACCTGAAAGCGATTAAGATCACGCAATCTGCAGTTAACGGGAGAGATGTCCTGGTGGCGGGATCGATTGGACCCACCGGGCACATGCTGGCACCGCTGGGAGATATTACACCTGAGGAGGCAGAAGACGATTTTGAGGCACAAGCACGATTATTGAATAAGGGCGGCGTTGATTTGATCGTGATAGAGACCCAATTTGATTTGAATGAGGCACAGGCTGCCGTCAGAGGTGTGCGTAAGGTCACCAAGGACCTGCCAGTGGTATGTTCCTTCAGCTTTGATCGCGGTACACGGACTATGATGGGGGTCCGTCCTCAGGACGCTGCCCAGGTGATGAATGACCTCCCCGTGGATATTCTGGGGATCAATTGCGGCCGAAGCATGGATGAGAACCTTGAAGCCCTGAAGCAACTGCGTGGGGAAACGAGTAAACCTATCTGGTTCAAACCCAACGCTGGAATGCCAGAAGTCGGAGATGACGGGAAACCGACATATTCCCTTTCGCCGGAGGAGATGGGTGCCCTGGTACCCCTCTGGCTGGAGGCTGGCGCGCAAATCATCGGCGGCTGTTGCGGAACCAGCCCGGCTCATCTGGGAGCAGTTGCGCAGGCTGTTCATGCTTGATCCAGCATAATATCGTTCACAGGATGCCCTCAGCCCCCAACCTTCCATCCCGCTCATGCAGGCGGCGCAGCTTGATACATCGAAGGTCGCTGCGCGATGTGTTAGAATCCCAGCCATGCAAAAACTGATTTTAGCGTCAAACTCCCCTCGACGAAAAGCATTATTCTCATTATTTGGTTGGCCGTTTATCGTCCTGCCTGCCGATATTGACGAGCAGCAACAAATCGGAGAAAGTCCCGAGGACCTGGTACGCAGGCTGGCCTGTGAGAAAGCAGCAGCGGTTGCCGCAGCTCATGCGGGTTTGGTGATTGCCGCGGATACGATCGTGGTGGACGATAGCCAGCTTTTAGGCAAGCCGCAGGATGCAGCAGAGGCAGGGCGGATGTTACGACGGCTGCGCGGACATGCCCATCGGGTCTATACTGGAATTGCGATTGGTCATTCAGATACAGGTCAGCATTATGAGGATGTCTGCTGTACCGATGTACCGATGCGCAACTATTCAGATGAGGAAATTTCCGCTTATATTGCTACGGGAGACCCGCTGGACAAAGCCGGTGCTTATGCCATCCAGCATGCTGGTTTTCACCCGGTGGAAGGGATTAACGGCTGTTTTGCTTCTGTGATGGGTTTGCCGATCTGCCACCTGGTGGTAGGGTTGCGTCAGGTTAAAATGCTTCCGCCTGAAAACATGGCTGAACGCTGCCAGGACCTGTTAAATTACGCCTGTCCTATCTTTGAACAGGTGCTTGGGAAAGGCTAAAAGGCACCGATGGTATCGCTGCGTAAACAGTTCTCCTTGATAATCTTTGTGGTAGGGGTTTTGATCATCAGCCTGCTGCTGGGCGCGTGCGGGTCAACAACCCCCACACAAGAGCCCGCGCCCACCCTGGCGCAAGGGGACCTTTCTGCTGCAGCAGGGGCACAGGCCGTCGTCGGGCAGTTTCTTTCAGCTTGGCAGGAAGAGGACTTTGCAGGGATGTATGTCCTGCTGTCGACTTTGAGTCAGGATGCGGTCAGCCTGGAGGAATTTGAAGAAGCCTACCGTGATGCGGCTGAAAATATGACCCTTGAGTCGCTGTCATATCAGCTGCTGTCTGCCATGGGTGGTGATCACAGCGCAGAGGTGTCATTCAGAATTACCTTTGATTTGCTGCTCCTTGGACAGCTGCGCAGGGAAAATGTGGTGCATCTGGTCAGGGAAATGGATGAATGGTGCATCCAATGGGAACAAAGCCTGATCCTCCCGGAATTGACAGCAGAGACTTCGCTCCAGTTTGTGCATCAATCGCCTTCACGCGGCAGGATTCTTGATCGGGATGGGGCTTCTCTGGCCGCCTATGAGGACGCTATATCCATTGGTGTTGTGCCGGGGGAGATGCTTTCCACTCAGGCAGACCTGGTATATCAAATGCTGGCTGAAATCAGTATTTATGACATAGAGACAATTCAGTCTATGGTTGAAGCGACGCCAGATGATTGGTACCTGCCAATTGTGACCCTTTCACAAGCTGAGATCGAGCCTCATATTGCAGCATTACGGGAGCTGTCAGGTATTCGCATTGATGAGTTTCGATCGCGCTATTATGTGGACGGCGGGATTGCCCCCCATGTTCTAGGGTATACACTGCACATTTCTGAAGATGACGTGTCAGCCTATGTGCGAAGGGGCTACAGTCCGGATGAGCGGATCGGCTCTGCCGGGTTGGAAGAAGCCTATGAGGAAGCCTTATCCGGGCAGCGGGGCGGGTCATTGTACCTGGTTGATTCGGAGGGCAAAATTCAATCCCTGATTGCAGCCAGCGAGCCGGTGGATGGGAAATCGCTCTACACCACCCTCGACAAAGACCTGCAAATGAACCTGCAGGCATCACTGGATGACCTGCGAGCTGCCGTGGTTGTGATGGAGGTGGATACCGGTCGGGTTTTAGCGCTGGTTTCTAATCCCGATTTCGATCCCAACGTTTTTGATCTTGGAGAAGCAGACCGAGAGCTGCTGGACAGCTATTTCACAGATGAAGACCAACCCCTTTTCAACCGCGCCACCCAGGGCCAGTATCCCCTTGGTTCAATTTTCAAGACGGTCACCATGGCGGCTGCGCTGGAAAGCGACCTTTTTCAGGCTTCTTCGAGTTTTAACTGCGGCCACCGGCTGTGGGTATGCGACAGCGTATGGCTTGAGGATTGGACACTCAGCTACGGCACAGCTGCCAGCGGCGAACTGACTCTGGTCGAGGGGCTGATGCGTTCCTGTAACCCGTGGTTTTATCGGATTGGTGAAACCCTGTTTTCTGAGGGGATGGAAGATGCCCTACCTGAGATGGCGAAAGGGTTTGGGCTTGGCGAAGCAACCGGCATTGAGATCCCGGAAGCGGAGGGAAATATCCCCGACACCACCGGCACCTGCGTCAACAGCACCCAAATGTCGATAGGGCAGGGGGAGATCCTGGTCACGCCGCTGCAGGTGGCGGCTTATTTTGCCGCCCTGGCAAACGGCGGGTCGCGCTATCAGCCCAGCCTTGTGACGGGCATCAAGTCTGCTGCCGGGGAGATGACCGATGAATTCACACCCCAGGTTGCTGGGACGCTGCCCATTTCAGATGAAACACTGGACGCCGTCCGTGAGGGGCTGCGCAGGGTGGTTGAGGAAACGCGTGGGACAGGGTATTGGGCCATGCAAGGGCTCGACATCCCGGTCTCCGGTAAAACCGGCTCCGCTCAGACCCCCAGCGGTAATTCCCATGCCTGGTTTGCGGGTTACTCCCGGCTTAAGGATCCGCAGCACCCGGATATCGCGGTGGTCGTGCTTGTAGAGAACGGCGGTGAGGGTTCTGCCATGGCTGCGCCAGTGTTCCGACGGGCGATCTCCCTTTATTTTTCCGATGGTGAGGATGCAGGGGGCGTGATGCCCTGGGAGGTCGAACCCTATATCACCGCAACACCTGATCCAACTGAAACACCCACATCCACTGAATGAGACAGTATAATCAGTCGATGATGTTTTACGATTTGATGCGAGTGGCGATCCAGATTCCTGGAGAACTTCTATGAGAAAAGCTTTTCTGCTCATCCCGGTTATCATGCTGGTGATGACAGCCTGTTCAGGGCAGCCGGGGCCGGACAATTCTGAGGAAACTCTGACCCCCACAGCGACCCTGGCAGATCCGCAGGTATTTATTACGCCGGCGCCTGATGTGGAAAGTGCCGTTAGCACCTTTGTGGGTGCCTGGCAGAATGAGGATTACTCTCTCATGTACCAGATGCTGAGCTCAGCGGTGCAGGGGGCGATCGCTGAAGCGGATTTCACTGCGAAATATCGTGATACGGCAGTGGCACTCACCCTGCAGCTGGAGGACGGCATTGACTATGATATCCTGACCACGCAGACCAACCCGGATCAGGCTGCTGCGACGGTGAATGTTGGTTATCATACTTACTTTTTTGGCACCCTCAACCGCCCGCTGGTATTTGACATGGTGCGTGAATCAGATGGGTGGCATGTGAATTGGAATGCCGGGATGATCCTGCCGGAACTAGCAGATGGGAACGCACTGGAAATCGTGCGTCAGGAAACATCACGCGGCAGTATTTATGCCAGGGACGGCTCGCCTATCGCAGCGCAGGATGATGTGGTGGCAATTGGTTTTACACCCGGCGGGTTGAATGAGAATTTATTGAGCCTGTTTTACACGACAATGGCTCAACTGACCATCTACCAGGTGGATGAGATCATCGAGATGATGGACAATGCCCTTCCGGGTGATTACATTTCACTGGGGGAGGTTCCGCAATCCGAGGTGGATAAGAATCTCAGCGCCCTGAGCAGATTAAGCGGCGTTTTCCTGAATTATTATTCCTCCAGGTTTTATTATGAGGGCGGCATTGCTCCCCAGGCTGTAGGTCACCTGACGTATATCTCGGAGAAAGAGCAATATACCTACCTTCGGATGGGATATTCAATCAATGAACGTTTCGGCAGCACAGGTTTGGAAGCAGTCTATGAGGATGTGCTTTCCGGCGAGCGCGGTGCCTCTCTGTATTTAAAGGATGCCAATGGGCAGATACTGAGTAAATTAGCTGATAGAGCTTCCTCGCCGGGGCAATCGATTACAACCACCATTGATCCCGTTTTGCAGTATTACCTGCAGCAATCCCTGGGGGATTACCGGGGGGCGATTGTAGTCATGGAAGTGGATTCCGGGCGCGTGCTGGCAATGGTGTCCAATCCGCAATTTGACCCGAATTTATTTGACATTGGGAATCAAAATTTTGTGTATGCCGATAATCCTTATTTTGAAGAGAATGATCCCGTTTTCAACCGTGCAGCGAACGGGCAGTACCCCCTGGGGTCGGTGTTTAAGATAATCACCATGGCAGCCGCGCTGGAAACAGGTGTATTTACAGAAACATCTGAGATTTACTGTGGGCATTCCATTGAAGTTTGCGGCAACGAACTTTTTGATTGGACTTTCGAGAAAGAGAAACCTCCCAGCGGTGACCTGACCCTGCCGGAAGGTTTGATGCGTTCCTGTAATCCCTGGTTCTATTACATCGGCGAACAGCTCTTCTTGGAGGGATACGCCAACGAGATCGCTGAGATGGCGCGCAGCTTTGGGCTGGGTCAGGAAACCGGCATTGAAGTCCCGGAAGAGGCCGGCAATATTCCCGCTCAGGTCAATTCCTGTGAGATGAACACCCAGCTGGCGATTGGCCAGGGAGAGATGACTGTGACTCCATTGCAGGTTGCCAGTTTTATGGCAGCCCTTGGCAACGGCGGCACCCTCTATCGCCCGGCAATCGTTGAGCAGATCGGGCTGGAGGAAGGAGCCCCAAGTTATACTCTTGAACCTGAAGATGTGGGGACTCTTCCGGTTTCCGAAAAAAACCTGGCGACCATCAAAGAAGCCATGCTGCGGGTGATTGAAGATCCCCGTGGGACGGCCCAGCTGCAGCTGGGAACCATGCGCTACAGGGTTTATGGTAAGACTGGAACTGCTACGAATCCCTTTGGAGATTCCCATGCCTGGTTTGCCGGCTATACCGAAGTGGAAAGCGAATACCAACCGGATATTGCCGTAGCCGTCATTCTCGAGAACGTAGGCGAAGGATCCGAGTTAGCAGCGCCGGTATTCCGCCGTGCTGTTTCCTTATATTTCTCAGATTATGTTGACTCTGGCTACACCCTGCCCTGGGAAGCTTATCCCTACGTAGTAAAATCTCCTACCCCCATTCCGACTAATACGTTGATCCCCACCAACACGCCATTTCCCAGCGCTACACCTGTGGAGGAGGAGCCCACTGAAGAACCTCAGGAGTGAAGTCCTTTGACGGCAAAGCTGGATGGGCTGGTGGTGCGTACACAATCGGGTTTCCTCACGGTGGAAACGGCGCATGGTGACTATACCTGCCGGTTACGCGGCCGCTTAAAGCAGGGCGAAACGGAGGGAGATATTGCTGCCGTGGGTGACCGTGTTGTTATCCTTCCCCATGAAGACGGCAGCGGGATGATTGACGAGATCAAGCCGCGTCACAGTGTTTTTTCTCGTGTGCGGACGGGGATCAAGCGCGATTTTCAGCAAATCATCCTTGCTAATCCCGATCAGATCGTGGCTGTTTTTGCCTGTGCTGAACCCGAGCCCCATTTACGCATGCTGGACCGGTTCCTGGTGATCGCGGAGAAGCAGCATCTCCATGCCGTGATTGTGGCCAATAAAATCGACCTGGTTTCTTTGGAAGCGGCAAAGGTTCTATTCGGAAATTACACGCAGTTGGGATACACCGTAATTTATACCTCAGCCCATACCGGACAGGGCGTAGATACCTTGCGGGAGCACCTGCAGGGGAAAATTTCTGCCCTGGCAGGTCCTTCGGGCGTGGGAAAATCAAGTTTGTTGAATTCGATTCAACCACAACTCGGTTTGCATGTCCGTGAGGTGAGTGAGGCGACTGAAAAAGGACGGCATACGACCCAGGTGCGAGAATTGTTTCCCCTGGATGTGGGCGGATATGTGGCGGATACCCCTGGCATTCGTTCCCTGGCTCTATGGGATACCGAACCAGAAGAATTGGATGCTTATTTTGTGGAAATGCGGGATCTGGTTGCCGGCTGCAAATTCAGTGACTGCACCCACACCCATGAACCGGGCTGCGCCGTTAGAGCAGCAGTTGACGCGGGACGGGTTTCGCCTGAGCGGTATCTATCCTATTTGCGTTTGCGATTTGAGGATGATTCAACGGCTTATGCGGAGGACCTGAATGCGCCGCCATCATTGGGTTGATGTGATGAATGGATTAATATAATGAAGCGAAGGATTCTAATTCTCTTGACGGCAGCGGTAGTTATGGTGGCTTGCCGCGCGCAGGAGGACCCATCAACAGACACCCCTACCGAGGAGACGTTGGTACCTAATTCTGTAGAGGTCTCCACCAGCACGCCAACGCCGATCACCGAAACACAGCTGACGATTTGCACCACCAGCTTACCGGACAGCCTGTTTCCTTATGACGGCTTGCAGAGCATCAGCAAGGGGAATATCCTGGCAATACTGCTGGAACCTGGTCTTTTACGCGAGGGAGGCAACCTTGCGGCAGACATCCTGAACAAAGTTCCCACCCAGGCGGATGGCGACCTGCGTTTGGAGGCAGTCCCGGTACAGGCTGGGC
>Ga0209121_10000661_pt1 | contig 36178 bp, 24 predicted proteins | sample Cruoilmetagenom3_FD_187292 | JGI IMG/M metagenome (GOLD analysis project Ga0209121, IMG submission 187292) | Oil polluted marine microbial communities from Coal Oil Point, Santa Barbara, California, USA - Sample 3 (SPAdes) (version 2) | ecosystem: Environmental > Aquatic > Marine > Oil seeps ... | reverse complement strand
TCAAGCGAAAAAGCGGAGTTTACACGTGTAAATGAGCACTTTGAGTGCGATTTTAACGCAGTAGATGGCCAAGTCAGTAGAATTTCAACAGCCTGTTAACTCCCCACCGGGTCTTCGTGGATAATTACATCGGCATTGGGAATCTCTGCGCAAATCGCCGCCTCAACCCTATCCGCAACCTGGTGCGCTTCCCTTAAACTCATCGTCCCATCCAAGTCTATATGCAGTTGAATAAAGCGCGTCACGCCAGAACGACGGGTTCTCAGCTCATGAATCCCTTTCACTCGCGGCACCGCCTCTGCAATATTTGTAATATGCTCACGATCCTCTTCGGGTAGTTCACGGTCCAGCAAAATTTGCACAGCGTCGTAGGCGATTTCCCAGGCGCTATAAACGATATAAATGGCGATAACGATGGCAAAGATGGCATCAAAAAAAGAATACCCGTAAATGCTTAATGCCAGAGCGATCAGTATTGCTGCATTGGTGTATAAATCGGCCCGGTAGTGTAATGCATCGGCTTTTACCGCCAATGAGCCGGTACGATTCACCACATGGCGTTGAAATAACAGCAGCAGCGTCGTCAGCACCATAGAGAAGATCATCACCCCGGTACCAAGCCCCAACTCGCCCAGCTCTTGTGGATTCTGGAGGCGATCTGCAGCACTGATAATTAAAAACACCGCTGAGGCAAAAATAAAGAGCGACTGTCCTAGTCCCGCCAGCGACTCCACCTTGCCATGACCAAAACGGTGCTCGCTGTCTGCCGGCACCAGGGAGTGGGCAACGGCAAAAAGATTAATGGCAGAGGCCACCACATCCATAAGCGAATCTACCAGCGAGGCGAGAATGCTCACTGAGCCCGTCAGCATCCAGGCAAGGGCTTTAACAACAATCAAGATACTGGCAACCAGCACCGAGGCATAGGTTGCTCTACGCAGCAGCTGTTCATCAGACAAGTTCGTTTGGTCTGCAGGAGGAATTTTAGTTTCTTGGTTCATCAGGATTTATCCGAAAAATCTGCCTTCAACCTAGAAACCGTAGTAGGACACGAAAAAGACGTGTATTCAGCTGTTGTGCTTAGGAAAACGTAAAAATTCGTGATCACCTTATTGGGCATAAGCGCCGTATACGGCTGGAGATGAGAAGTTTTTATATTTTTCTAGGTGCAACAACAGGATGCGCGGGCTTTCGTGATCCTACTGCAGTTTCTAGCTTCAATTAGGGCAGCTCTAATTGAAGATCGCTGAACATTATAGGACACTGCGTTGTAACTCTGAACTTATTCATTCCAGAATCTACCCAACTGAGTTCCCCATCAATAATAACTCCCACGCTGGATGCCCCTCATGTTTGATTTTATTATTATCGGCGCCGGCTCTGCGGGCTGCGTTCTCGCCAATCGCTTATCTGCAAACCCCGATCATTCTGTCTGCCTACTGGAGGCCGGCGTCAGCGGTTATGATAAAAAGCATAAATATCTTCTAAAAGTACCTTTAGGCGTCGGCCTGTTAATGTGGCACCCCACTCTGAACTGGGGATTCCACTCCAAGGAAGAGGCAGAACTGAAGCATCGCACCCTGTATAGCCCTCGCGGCAAAGTATTGGGTGGTAGCAGCGCCGTCAATGCGATGGTTTATATTCGCGGCCAACAAAAAGATTATGATGACTGGGCTGCCGCAGGAAACCATGGCTGGGGCTGGGATGATCTTCTTCCTCTTTTCAAACGCCATGAAAACCAACTTCGGACAGCCAGCGATCTCGATGGCAAAGATACCCTTGATGGCCACCTGCATAGCACCAACGGCCCCTTGTGTGTTGGTGATCCAAACCAACTAGATATTCTCAGCCATACCTTTATCAAAGCAGGTGAGGAACTTGGTTACCCAAACAACCCCGACTTCAATGGCGAAAACCAGGAGGGCTTCGGGGCGTATCAAGTCACCCAGCTCAATGGCGAAAGATGGAGTGCTTCACGCGCATTTCTTGAGCCCATTAAAAACCGTAAAAACCTCACCATTCTCACCGAAGCCCACGCAGCAAAGTTACTGATAGAAGACCATAAAGCTATCGGTGTGGAATATATCAAAAGCAATTGTATTAATAGGATTCATGCAAAAAAAGAAGTCATCGTCTGCGGAGGCACCTTTGCCTCACCACAGCTATTGTTGCTTTCAGGTATTGGCCCTCAAGATGAACTCGATAGACATAAGATCCCCGTCGTTCAAACTTTGCCAGGTGTGGGCGAAAACCTGCAAGACCACTTGGATATTATTCTCAGGCAAAAAAACAAACAGTCAACGGGTTACGGCCTGTCGCCCCGCTTTGCCCTCAGAGCCGCTAAGGCCCCCTTCAAATATTTGAAAAGCAGACAGGGTTTCCTCGCCAGTAATGCGGCTGAAGCAGGGGCTTTTATTAAAAGTGACGAGAACCAGAGCAGGCCCGATTTACAGCTGCACTTTACTCCCACCTATTTAAAAAAACACGGCCGCTCCAAACCGCCGCTCGGTCATGCTTACTCCCTGCACTTATGTAACCTCAGGCCTAAGAGCCGAGGGGAAGTCCGTCTTAATAGCACTGATGCTTCGGAAGCCCCCCGCATTCACTACCGTTTTCTGCATGATCCTGCTGACATGGCCGTGATGATCAAAGCGGTTAAGCTGGGGAGAAAAATACTGGAAACCAAAGCTTTTTCCCCTTATCGCAAAAAGGAACTCGCCCCCGGAGAAGACAAACAAAGCGATGAAGACATTGCGGCGTATATTAGAGAAGAAGCTGAAAGCATCTATCACCCCGTAGGCACCTGCAAAATGGGCAATGATGCTATGTCAGTGGTCGACGCGCAACTTCGAGTGGTTGGTATTCAAGGCTTGCGAGTTGCCGACGCATCCATTATGCCCTCGCTGATTAGCGGCAATACCAATGCAATCAGCATGGTCATAGCGGAGAAGGCCGCAGACCTTATTCTAGAGAAAACTCAACTCAAGCGTGACGGCTGACCCACCAGCGAGCAAGAAGCGTTCCGACCAGTAAAGACAACACAAAGAGCCCATTGTTTGGCTCAAGATAAGCAATCGCCGCCAATGCAGGCCCGGGGCAGTACCCGTATAAACCCCAGCCTATTCCGAATAAAACCGCACCCGCAATCAAGCTAGAATCCAGAGATTCCTTCGCCGGCAAGTAGAACTCCTTATCCAGCAGAGGGTGCGTGCGCTTGAGTATTACACGAAATGTCAGCATCGTGACCACCACTGCTCCACCCAAAACAAAGGCCAAGGCGGGGTCCCATTGGCCAAAAATATCCAAAAAACCCAAAACACGATCAGGGTTAATCATCTCTGACTGAGCCAGCCCAATGCTAAAAATAAGGCCAGCGAGCAAGGCAACGACATTGCGCATGATTAAGCTCCCCACATATGCCGAAAAACAAATACCGTGACCATCGCTGCCAGCATAAACACCAGCACTGAAACGATGGAACGCTGAGACAAACGCCCAATACCGCACACACCATGACCACTGGTGCAGCCAGAGCCAAGAGATGTCCCAAAACCCACCAGCAAACCCGCCACAATGGTCACCAGCAAGGTTCTCTCTTCAAAGACTGGCTGAGAAGTCCCCAAAAATGCGTCACTCGCAAGCGGCCCAGCCACCAGGCCCAGCAAAAACAACCAGGCCCACAGGTTACTGCCACCTTTGAAGTTAATGGCCTGGTTGAGAATGCCGCAAACCCCCATGATACGGCCATTAAACAGCAAAAGTACAGAAGCCGACAAACCAATAAGAACACCACCCAGCAAGGCAGGAAGAACCACATCAAAAGAGAGCATAGACTTAGTCACACTTATCCACAGGGAACAACGAAGGGGAGATTTATATACAAAACCTTCTCAGCACACAAGACTGGCGGACAGGTCAGGTAGACCTATGGCTCATAACAATATAGCAATTAGTCATAATAAAGAGCCCGGCAAAATATACCTTTACCAGCTCTGAATTCACAAAAACACACAAGAAGTCATACCGCTTAACGCCTTTCGTTAAACTTTTGTAAATATGCAGGTTGGCATCGCTGCGTGCAAAAACAAGTGATCTAATATTGTGACTAGCCAAATACACAACCGAAGGCATATTCAATATGAAAACAAAAACCTTAATTAAATCCAGCTTATTAGCATACCTCTCAATAATGATGAGTGGCAGCCTCTGGGCAGCCTCTGCAAAAGATATTGTTATCTCACCAATGCTTATCCACATCGCCCCCATCGATAAAACAGAAGCGGTTATCAGTGATGTCCCTGCCCTCGCTGCCAACAATGGTGTCGTGCCGGGCTTAGACCTAAGCGCCAGCTCTGAAACAATACCGGGGCTTGGATTAAGCTACTTTGTAAACGAAAAACTGGCAGTAGAGACCTACCTGGCCTTTCCGCCCACCCACGATATCCTTATTAGTGGTTTTCCCGGTATAGACAAAGGGGCAAGCGCAGACATGCTGCCTTTCTCCGTATTTGGCCAATACCATCACGCAATACCCGAAACACCCCTTACGCTGGTTGGTGGCATCGGGCTTATTTATGCCATGTTTGAAGATATAGACACTGCTGCGGCCCTCAGTCAACTCGATCCAAGCCTCACATTTAGTGCGGATGATACCTTTGGTTTTTCTTTTCAACTCGGCGGCGAGTACAAACTGAATGATAAATTTCACCTACGTGCCACGTACACGAAGATGCTTCTGGAAGCCGACTTAGTGGTCAAAACCGCCATGCCAAATTTGGGTAACCTCTCCTCTACCCTGACACTGAACCCCGACATTTTCATGGTGGGAGTCGGCTACAAACTGTAATGCCATATGCCTACTGCCCGTACAATACTAGCTTCACCCAGCCTCGTACGGGAGCTCAAACAAAACACCCGCCTCGATATATCTCCCTTTTACAGAGTGCGTTCTTAGAAAAATGCCCTATCAATCCAAATAGTAAACTTTTGTGAGAGTGACCAATAAACAACCAATTTGTAGGTATACTTTAATTTAAGGGATGCGCAATGACTCGCGAAGGATGGCACCAAACATTAATCATACAAGGCAGAAACAGTGGTTATAATTCATAGCACATACCCCGTACGAGCCGAAAAAAAACAGTATGCACAGGAAATTATGGTACACATGACAAATGCCGCGCTTCGATCTGAAGAGTGCATCAGTTATGAGTTTTTTCTTAGCCTGGATCAAACAGAAAAAATAGTACTGATACAAGAGTGGCGTTCAATTGAAGCCTTAGAAAAATATTACAATACACCCGCCATGCAGCTATTAGCGAATGAGTTACCCGAAGTTCTAGCGGGACAAGTAAAAACCAAGGCCTACACCAAAGACGATACCCAGGAGCTAGCACAGCCGCAAACGCTGTACGTAAACGAAGCAATACATGAGTGCTGTAATGGAAATAGAACCATCCACTAAAGTAAAACCAAAAACCACCGTTTAACACTATATGGCTGGTTTTTTATATTCGGCATCAAAAACAAATTACCGACAATAAAAAATTCCGCTTTAGCCTCTATTACTTTTTGGCTCATCGTTATTCTTGATATTTCTTTCTATATTCCCTACTACATTATCAAATGGCAGAGGCTTACTTAGAAAGTAGCCTTGCGCATAGTCACAGTCGTTCTGTTTCAGAAAAAGCAGCTGCTCCTCTACCTCAATCCCTTCCGCGATAACACTTAACTTTAATTTATGAGCCAATACTATTATCGCAGACACAATCCCCTTGTCTTGATCATCGTGCACCAAGTCATTAATAAAACAGCGATCAATTTTAAGCGTATCGACAGGCAGCTGCTTTAAATACCCAAGCGAGGAGTAACCTGTTCCAAAGTCATCAATTGCGATAAATACACCAAAACCCTTGAGGCAACGAAGCAGGCTAAGCGCCACATCCAGATTTTCCATCAGCATACTTTCTGTGATTTCCAATTCAAGATTTTTCGCCGGTAAACCCGAGTCCACTAATGCCTTATGAACCACATAGGGCAGGCGCGGCTCAAGAAATTGCTTCGGTGATAAATTCACACAAATACGGCTTTCCGGATCAATCATATTTTTATCCAGAAGTCGCTTCATATCTTCACAGGCTTGATCCAAAACCCAATCGCCGATTTCAACAATCTGACCAGACTGTTCCGCTACCTGAATAAACACATCGGGTGGGACAAGACCTCTATCAGGGCTTTGCCAACGAATGAGCGCCTCCATCCCGATAAATTTTTGGGTAGTCACGCAATATTGCGGCTGGTAGAGAAGGAAAAACTGACTCTGCTTTATCGCATCTTCTAAGTCTCTCTCCATTGCAAAACGACTCATGACACACTCATTCATTTCCTGGGTAAAGAAACCAAAGCGATTTCTGCCGGAAGACTTTGCGCTGTACATCGCTATATCAGAATTTTTTACTAATCCGTTTGCATCGATCGCATCATCTGGACAAATGGCAATCCCGACACTCACCGTTATTTGAATTTTTTGTTCTGGCAGAGTGATCGGCTTTCTTACGGCGGCAATCACCTTTTCTGCAATCAGTCCTGCTATAGAAGATGACTCAATATTAACAAGCAAAATCGCAAACTCATCCCCGCCCAAACGAGCAACGGTGTCTTCCTTTCGCACACATTCCTTTAACCGACTGGCAACATTTGTCAACAATAAATCACCGGCATCATGACCGAGGGAATCATTTATTTTCTTAAAATCATCAAGGTCTAAATTAAGCAAAGCCACTTTATTGCCATTGCGCTTCACCCCCATAACGGCATGTTCGAGCCTATCTCGAAAAAGTCGCCGGTTAGCCAGCGTTGTTAACGGGTCATAAAAGGCGAGCATCTCAATTTGATTGTGGGACTCTCGCTGAGCAGTGACATCGGTGACGGTTCCTACATAACCAACAATATTATTATACGTGTCACGCTCCTCCATCACTTGACATAGAACCCACACAATTTTATACCCAGCTTTAATTCTAAACTCACTGGCAAAAGGGCTTCCGCTAGCCTGGCTTTGTTGCCATTTTTCTAAAACAACCTCGGTGTCCTTACTGAAAACCACTTCATGCCAGCGCTTACCCCGCATATCGGATAAAGTACACTCCGTTATAAGGGTCCACATACCATTCACATACTTTAACAAGCCATGCATATCTGTATAAAAGATGCCAACTGGCGCAATATTTGTCAGGGCTTTAAAACGATTTTCACTATTCTTTAGTGTTTTCTCTAGCTCCAATAGCGCTGTGACATCTCGTACAATCACCATGCGTTCACCACGGGCACCCTCGCTTACAACCCCCATTTGCAGCTCAATCCAAATAGGCGAGCCATCCTTTCTATATGCTCTTAGAACTGGACACCCAGCTTTACCGAGAGGGGCGCTCAGCAGAAGCGCATCAATATCTGTAATAGGACCTGAATATTCATCCTTCTTAGAGAACAGGCTAAAAAATGACAGTTTCTTTATTTCATCGGCCTTATAGCCAAATACTTTTTCTACTGCCCGATTAACCACTTTAATATGGCCATTTTCATTAAACGAAAGGATCGCACTTTTTGAACTATCAAGAATTGCAGACAGCGTATCCCGCTCGTTAGATAGCGCTTTCGCAGTAGCATTGAGCTTTATGGATGCATGCGTCAATGCCTCCTCACGCTTCACAACGTCTGTGACATCATGAACCAATATTTCACAGCCAAAAACATCTTCAGACAACAGAAGTGGTTTAACCGATATATTTTGTTTGATTCGATAATACTCTATGCCATTAAAGCCATCTTGGTAGAAATCAAAAGGGGTCTCAATAAATTTTGCAGATATAAAACTCGACAAGCCGAAAATCAAAGCGTCTGTAGCAGATTCCCATACACGGGTATCAGCAATACCCTCGAAAACGTGTAAAAAACTCTTTCCATAAACATCCCCCAGAGAAACCTCACCAACCTCCTCCACCCAAGAATTCAGGTAAACCACATTAGAATATTCATCAAGAATAATTAAGCCCATATCGAGATCATCGGTAACACGCTTAAAAGCCGATAAGTTTGCCATTTAGTTATTTTCCCCCGCATCAAAGGAATGATACATCTGTGTTTCCCAGGTCTGGAGGTAGGCATTGCTCTCGAGGTGTAACTGCAGACTTAGCGGCACAGAAAAACCACGTCCATGTTCTTGCCAACTGTATTCCATATCAATCGTAGTCACATCGCTTTGGAAAACACCTGTGTCTGAGAAGTTTCGTTTCATACATTCAGCAGAAGGCCTAGTCGGATGGGTGCAGTTCAGGTGGCTTGCAACGACTATCGCCGTTGTTCTCAGCATACCATTGAGGACAACATTCCCTAGCTCACAGAGGAGTTCATTGTCGACTTCAGACATGGCATCAGTGCTGGAAGAATCATTTGCACAACCGTTTATAATTTGAGAATAATGCTGTAAGTCGAGCAGTAGCAAAAGAGCACCTGAGCCCTCCGCCTGAAACTCTTGCATGATAGACACAGTGCCTGATTCGAGCATAGCCTTGTATGCCATACCCGTAGAGTTTCTGGAAATACAGGTAACAGATAACTGCGTTTCTGTCCCCGTAATTGACGACAAGGTAGCGCTTGCCTGCTGAAAGCCATGGTCAAACATTGCTATCCCTCGTTCCATAGCAAAATCTGAGACATATAAATCATGCCATATTTCTTGTTCACTATTCATTCGCTTTACCAACGTTACCCAGAAATACACAAAGCTATACCTCGCATCTAAAATCGAGTGAATAGCTAATGCCCTTTTTCAGAAAAAGCCTAATAAAAAGGCTGTGAGCGGTCTTATTGTGAGGTTTTCATTTTAACCTTATCGACGCACGACTCCCCATAAGACCGCAATCCTCTTGCCTCTACATTAAGTCTAGTCACAATAACGAGGTTTTTTGTATTAAATAAGGCGAGGGAGCTCTGAATAATTACTGTAGAAATACGACTAAAGAATTTGTCGCTTAAATTCAATCATCCCTGAGTAGGTAGGGTGTTTTAGCCATCGCGGCACTTAATTCTTTGTGCAATTCCTTCTTTTCGTCAGTCTTTATATCAAACCCATCTAAACGGCTCCGATATAAGTCATTTAAAGACTTTGTTGAGAAGTGTACGCTTTCGAGCACACTGGATATGCTGTCACCTTTTTCCTGGTGGGAGAATAAAACTCCCCCACTGCCATCCACCTCCACGTCTACGGTATCGGTTTCACCGAAGAGATTATGGTTGTCGCCAAGTATTTCCTGATAAGCCCCCGCCAGAAAAAAACCGTACAGCGCTCCGGGAGCCATGTTTTCTTCTGCGACCGGCAGGCTTGTTTCAATGTCCTCGCCATCAATATATTGATCTATCCGCCCGTCTGAATCACAGGTGACATCTTGTAATACCACACGCCTTGTTAATGATTTGTTGAGATGACGCAAAGGCATAACCGGAAACACTTGATCAATTCCCCATACATCTGGCAGGGATCTAAAAACCGAAATGTTAATAAATAATTTATCGGCTGTATTTTCTTTTATTTCTTCAATAACTTCCTTGCTTGATCGACTGCTGGGTTTTAATTTTTCAAGCAATATCATAAGTGCCGAATGTTGAATTCTCTCCCCCTCGGCTCTTTGCTCCAAGCTGATCAGGCCGTGCACATAAGCCCCTCGCAACTCTTCTAGTCCTTCACACAGCTCATGGTAAAGCTCTAGCAAGTTAGAATTTTTTTTATTATTAATAAGCTCATGGCTTTGCCACATTCTTTGCAATACATCAGGGCTGCCTTTTTGTGGTGCTTGTGGTGTGGCTAGAGGTAGCGATTCGGAATCAAAAACCTCTGATAAAATAACCGCATGGTGCGCCGTCATGGCGCGACCGGCTTCGGTAATAATATTGGGAAAGGGGACATTTTCGTGTTGGCAAACAGATTTCAGCGTATGAACAATATTTCGCGCATACTCGTTAATATCGTAATTCATGGAACAGTAGCGGCGTGAACGACTGCCTTCGTAATCAACACCTAAACCTCCGCCGACATCCAGCCATTGCAATTTAAAGCCCAGCTTTATGATTTCACAATAGTACTGGGCCGCCTCCTTGAGACCCTTGTGGATGTCATGAATATTGGCAACTTGAGAACCGATATGAAAATGAAGCAGCTGTAGGCAGTCCTCTTTGCCGTCGTTTTTTAATCGATCCAGCGCCTCAAGAAGATTCACTGGGCTTAATCCAAACTTCGATTTTTCTCCGCCGCTGTTTTGCCATTTACCTTTACCAAGGGTGGATAAACGCACGCGCAAACCAAGCCGCGGAGTCACCTGCATTTCTTCAGCAAGGGCCAGGACACTTTCCAACTCGCTTAATCGTTCAATCACGATAAACACGCGGAAACCCATTTTCTCACCCATTAAGGCCAGGCTGAGGTAGTCCCTATCCTTATAACCATTACAGACAATGGTGAATTCAGCCTGGGGGAAGGTCTGCGCGCACTGGCACAAAATGCCTAACACCGCCATCAACTCTGCCTTGCTGCCACACTCCAAACCCGCTGCAGGTTTGGCCCCAGACGGCTTAGCCCCAGACAAACTGGCCAAACAAATTTGCTCCACCACGGAACGCTGCTGATTCACTTTAATGGGATAAACAGGCAAATATTGCGCTGAATCGCACTGGTCTTTAGAAAGCTCCTCACTAAAAGCCTGCTTTAAAGCGAAAACACGGTCTCTCAATATACTTTTAAAACGCAATAACAGCGGCAAATCCAGGCCTTGCTGCTTGGCCTGCTCCATAATGTGACTTAATTCGATACTATGGTTCCGCTGCCCATCATTGAGGCAAACCGTCAAACGACCCTGTTCATTGATGTCGAAATAATGTTCACCCCACTGATGTATGTTATAACGCGCGATGGATTGTTCAGTCTGCTGTGAAATCATAAAATACGCCTTTCCCACTCTTTTTATACTGGAAGCACCCTATGTCGAAAGATGCCCTCGAGCCTTCTCTTTTTAACGAGCTATTCGCCGCAGAAGGCGCAAGCATTGGCCTGCAAGTCAAAGAACTGCTCCACAAAGAACAAAGCCCCTATCAAAATATCGAAATTTACGACACCACACATTTTGGCCATCTGATGGTGCTGGATGGCTGCATTATGCTGACTCAAAGAGAAAATTTCATCTACCACGAAATGATGAGTCACCCTGCCCTTTTTAGCCACCCGGCTCCTCAAAAAGTGGTCATCATTGGCGGTGGAGATTGCGGTACTTTGCAGGAAGTACTGAAGCACCCTGAAGTAGAAACGGCACTTCAAGTAGAGTTGGATCAGCGTGTTACCGAGCTGTCAGAGCAATACTTTCCAGAGTTATGCCAGAGTAACAATGACTCCCGCGCAGGTTTTTATTTTGGTGATGGCATTCAATGGATTAAAGATGCCAAGGAACACAGTGTTGATATTATTATTATTGATTCCACCGACCCAGTGGGGCCAGCGGAGGGCTTGTTTTCCACCGATTTCTATCGCGACTGCCACCGTGCACTGAAAACAAATGGCATTTTGGTACAACAAAGTGAGTCGCCACTTTTTCACAGTGATTCCATCATTAAAAAGATGCAAAACGACCTATGCGGATCAGGCTTTAACGATACCCTTGTTCGTACTTTCCCCCAACCGGTTTACCCTTCGGGCTGGTGGAGTTGTACGGTGGGCTTCAAGGCGGGGAACAAATCAACACAGGCTCAGAACCCTCTGCGTCCCGTAAATATTGAAACACGTTACTACACCGAGGAGCTGCACGGCGCATCAACCAAGCTTCCAGCTTTTATGCTGACTAAAAAATAAAGCTTTAAAATAAAAAAGGGGCCGAAGCCCCTTTTTTATTTACACTCTCTTTACAGCAGAAGGCTTATTTACCAGAAGCTGTAAACTCAGGATAGGCTTCCATACCGCAATCCACCATATCCATACCTTCATACTCTTGTTCTTCAGAGACGCGAATCCCCATAATCATCTTCAGTGCAAACCAAACCGCAAAGCTCGCACAAAAAGTCCAGGCAAAGATCACCGCAATACCCATAATCTGTGCGCCAAACGTCGCGTCACCATTGGTCAAAGGCACCGCCAGCAAGCCCCATACACCAACAACACCGTGTACAGAAATGGCACCCACAGGGTCATCAAGTTTGAGCTTGTCCATAATAAGAATAGAGAAAACAACCAACACACCACCCACTGCGCCAATCGCGACTGCGCCTTGTGCAGTTGGGGCCAGAGGTTCAGCGGTTATGGCAACCAAGCCTGCAAGCGCACCGTTTAAAGCCATTGTCAGGTCCGTTTTATTAAACATCAGGCGGGCAACAATAATGGCCGCTATCAAACCACCCGCAGCAGCGGCATTGGTATTGACGAATACTTGAGCGACGGCATTTGCCTCATCTATATTGGAAAGCTTTAACTCTGAACCACCGTTAAAACCGAACCAGCCAAACCAGAGGATAAACGTACCCAAGGTTGCTAAAGGCAGGTTCGCTCCGGGAATCGCCATGACTTCACCATTCGGCCCGTACTTACCCTTACGGGCACCAAGTAAGATAACACCCGCTAATGCTGCAGCGCCGCCAGCCATATGCACAATGCCTGAACCCGCGAAGTCATTAAAACCGGCGGCGTCTAAGGCACCACCGCCCCACTTCCAGAAACCTTCGATGGGATAAATAAAACCCGTAAAAACCACTGCGAACAATAAAAATGCCCACAATTTCATGCGCTCAGCCACCGCACCAGAGACCACTGACATGGCTGTGGCAACAAAAACCACTTGGAAAAAGAAGTCAGAACGAAGCGAATAATACGGCGCATCCTCGCCACCTTTTAGTACCGCTTCAGTCGTGTGCTCATCGCCAATCAAAGCGCCTAGCGAAGGAATCCAGCTGCCCGCATCGGAGCTGTACATAATGTGGTAACCCACCAACAAATACATCGTACAAGCAATCGAATACAACGCGATATTTTTAGTTAAAATTTCAGTGGTGTTTTTAGCACGTACCAGCCCAGCCTCCAGCATGGCAAAGCCAGCGGCCATAAACATGACTAAAACCCCACATACCAGAAAGTAGAACGTGTCTACGGCATACTGCAATTGAATTAAATCTTCCAAGGTCGAATCTCCCAATTCATTAACTTCTTTATACTCGGTATTGAAACCGATAACCCCAATAAGCGGAGCGGTGTATGCCGCTCCTGATTACACAAAATATTTAAACCGCGTCCGCTCCTGCTTCACCGGTACGAATACGAATCACTTGCTCCAGTGCTGTCACAAAGATTTTTCCGTCACCAATTTTTCCAGTATTGGCAGCTTTTGTGATCGCTTCGATGGCCTGATCAAGCAGATCATCGGTGGTGGCGACTTCAATCTTCACTTTGGGAAGAAAGTCCACCACGTACTCTGCACCACGATAAAGCTCGGTGTGCCCCTTTTGGCGGCCGAATCCTTTCACTTCGGTGACAGTAATACCCTGCACACCGATCTCAGAAAGCGATTCGCGCACATCGTCCAGCTTGAATGGCTTAATGACTGCGGTAATTAATTTCATTGATTCACTCCTTATTTGGCTAAACTGTTTCCATCAAAAGCGTTGAAAACAACCTTTTCAAAAAAATTCTCAGTAACTTTTAGAGACGGTAAGCGTAAAGAAATTACTTTTCTCTACGTCAGCATCACTGTCGGAATAGGACACAGCAAAATCCAGGCCAGCAACTGGTCGATTGATACTCAGCGCATAATCCAAAACTTCTTCCGAGTCGCCATCAAAGGTCTGATAACCCAGCGCAAGCCCTAAACCAAACTTATTTGGCAGGGGGAGCTCGTAGGCAAAGCCGTAATAAATAAAGGTTCCGGCATTACCGCCCTTTGGCACTTCCACCCCAGCATCATTACGCGTACCCGTGTCCAGCTCGGCCCACAGGCTTGCGCTAATTTCGCCATATTTTTCAAGCTGGTAGCTTGCAACAAAATAAAGCTCGTTATCGTCACTGGAGGTGTGGGGGTAGTCGTACTGGATATAACCCATATCGATGGCAACACCGTAGTCTTTAAACTCATGCGCAAAACCAATGTAGTAATCTGACTCCAATGTTTCTGTTTCACCACTGACTGCGTGCGCAGTCTTAGCGCTTGAAGCCCAAATACCTAGATACAAGCCCTTTTCAAAAGCGTAATCAAAACCGCCCTGAATAGCCGGCGCGCCGTCTGCCAGGTCTTGTCCGCGAAAAATATAATGACTAGTTAAAGCCACGTTTGCCGAAATTTCCGCCTGTGCTGGTGCACTTGCACCCAATATGCTCGTTCCCAGCAAGACGCCACTGGCTAGAGTGGTGGCCATTGTTCTCATTCATATATCCTTTTATTGAATAGTTTATTAGGGCACCCGCTTCAATAGCGCAGAAGGGAGGGAGAGACCCTTCTGCTGTAAGGAAAGAAGACCTTGGCACGAAAGAAGATGCTGCTTTCATTAAAAGGTCCGAAAACTTTCCGCTTGAAGAAACACAGGTAAGACAAGATTAACACATCATCACGCCAGTGCACCCTCATCCACTCTCGCACCATCCTGGGTCGCTTAATGTTTTCAGGCATCTTGTTGGGGCGATGCCGCTCAGCAATCTGGCTGCTACCTCCCGTTTCAGCGTCATGCTAAGATTGCGACTTTCCAACTAAGACTTTTCCCAAGTCTACAAGCTCAACACCCTCTGCCCCTCAGGAAACCTTTGTGATGGATATGCGCGAATTGGCCGATAATCTCGGCGAAAAAATCGAACAAGTGTTACCCGAAGGCCTGGCTTCCAACCGTCAAGACCTGCACAACAACATTAGCACTCTGCTCCAAGAGGGCCTCAGCAAGTTGGACGTGGTTACTCGCGAAGAATTTGATCGACAGGCCGATATTCTTGCCGCCACCCGTGGCCGCCTTGAGCAAGCCGAAAAACTCTTATCGGCACTGGAAGCACAGCTTTCCGAAGACCAACCCGCATCCTGACCTAGAGAGGAGTTAGCCAGTGTCTCTCGCTATTGTGCACAGCCGCGCTCGCGTAGGCATGGATGCGCCACAGGTCACCGTCGAGGTGCATATGTCTCCGGGCCTGCCGGGTTTGTCTATTGTGGGCCTGCCAGAAGCTGCCGTACGAGAGAGCAAAGACCGGGTTCGTAGCGCTTTAATGAATACCAACTTTGAATTCCCGGCGCGCCGCATCACCATCAATCTGGCACCGGCTGACTTACCGAAAGAAGGGGGGCGCTACGATCTGGCCATCGCTCTGGGTATTCTCGCCGCATCGGGGCAAATACCCACTGAAAGCCTGAAGGAAAAAGAGTTTTACGGCGAGCTGGCCCTTTCTGGAGAGTTACGCCCGGTTATCGGTTTGTTGCCCGCAGCCGTGGCAAGCACAAAACAAGGGCGCAGTCTGTTTGTGCCCGAAGGCAACGCCAAAGAGGCCAGCCTGCCCCAAGAAGCAAAGGTATTGGCTGCAAACCACCTTCTGCAAGTTTGCGCTCACCTCAATGGCGCCGAACAACTGCCCCAGACCCACTGCTCTGCCACCGAAACCGAAACCCATTTCAACGCGCCAGACTTAAAAGATGTAAAAGCCCAGCATCAAGCCAAACGCGCCCTGGAAATTTCTGCCGCTGGCGGGCACAGCTTATTAATGGTGGGGCCTCCCGGCACGGGCAAAACCATGCTCGCGTCGCGACTGCCGTCTATATTACCCCCCCTCACTGAAGACGAAGCACTGGAGGTCGCCGCTATCCGCTCCATCAGCGGCCAAGATGTTGAAAGCTATATCCAGCAATGGCAAAACCGCCCTTTTCGTAACCCTCACCACACCGCTTCAGGTGTCGCCCTTGTAGGCGGTGGTAGCCAGCCAAAGCCCGGTGAAATATCTCTAGCGCATCGCGGCATTCTCTTTCTCGACGAACTGCCAGAGTTTGACCGCAAGGTGCTCGAAGTGCTGCGTGAACCCCTTGAATCCGGCGAAATTATGATTTCCCGCGCTGCACAACAAGCCTGCTTTCCCGCCCGCTTTCAGCTTATTGCGGCAATGAACCCCTGCCCCTGTGGTTATGCCGGAGACAGCTCAGGCCGCTGCCATTGCACACCAGAGCAGGTGAATCGTTATCGGATGAAATTATCCGGCCCCCTGCTGGATCGTATCGACATGCACATCAACGTACCCGCCTTAGCGCCGGGCACCCTGCGAAGCGATACAGGTGAAGCAGAGGCCAGTCAGAGCGTGCAAGAGAGAGTCATTACTGCACGAGAAATGCAGTTAAATCGCCAGCAAAAAGCCAACTTTGTGCTGCAAGGTCGCGAAATAGAAACCCACTGTGCCCTCAGCGAAGAGCAGCACCAATTACTGGAAAAAGCAGCGCAACAACTTAATCTCTCTGTGCGCGCCTACCACCGCATTCTCCGAGTCTCTCGCACCATTGCCGACCTCGATGCCAGTTCGAGCATCAAAATGCAGCACCTTACTGAGGCGCTGAACTACCGCCCCAGCTTTAATCTTCAGCCCAACGCCAAAGCCGTCTCAATATAGTCTCTAGCCAGGAATTCCACTTTGCCACAACTTAACCCTCGTCAAGATGAAGCTGTCCGTTATATAGATGGCCCCTGCCTGGTGCTTGCCGGTGCAGGATCAGGAAAAACCAGTGTGATTACTGAAAAAATCGCCTACCTAGTGAAACACTGCGGTATTCCTGCCCGAAATATTTACGCGCTAACCTTTACCAACAAGGCCGCACGGGAAATGAAAGGCCGCGCAGGAAAGTTACTGGATAAAAAAGAAAAGCGCGGCCTGAGCGTCAGCACCTTCCACAACCTTGGTTTAAGAATCATTCGTTCAGAATTAAAACAACTGGGCTTAAAAACTGGCTTTTCTATTTTTGATGGCCAAGATACCAAGCTGATGATCAAGGAGCTCATGCTGCGCAACGGAGAAGACTCCGACGATTTAATTGGTGAAGTGCAGCATCAAATTTCCCAGTGGAAAAACGAAATGCTGCCGCCAGCAAAAGCAGTTTCCTACGCCAAAGATAAAAACATGCTGCGGAATGCCCACGTTTACGCCGCCTATGATCGACTCTTGCGCGCCTACAATGGTGTCGATTTTGATGACCTGATTTTATTGCCGGTTAAACTGTTTAACGAAGAACCCCAAGCGCTGGAAAAATGGCAGGGCCGCGTGCGTTATATGCTGGTGGACGAGTATCAGGATACCAATAACGCTCAATACCAACTGGTAAAACAACTGGCCGGTATCCGTCAGGCATTTACCGTGGTGGGGGATGACGACCAGTCCATCTACTCTTGGCGTGGTGCTCGCCCTGAAAACCTAGCGGAGTTATCTTCTGACTTCCCTAATCTGCAAGTGGTTAAGCTGGAGCAAAATTACCGTTCCACCGGCACTATTTTGAATGCCGCCAACGCTGTCATCAGTAACAACCCCCATATCTTTGAAAAGAAACTCTGGAGCGAACTAGGCTTTGGCGAGCCTATCCGAGTGATCGAATGTAAAAACGAAGATGCCGAGGCGGAAAAAGTTGCCAGCGACATCCTTAATCATCGCGTACGCAACAGCACCCAGTTTTCAGATTATGCCGTTCTCTATCGCGGCAACTTCCAATCCCGACTCATAGAAATGAAGTTTCAAGCCTTGCAGATTCCTTACAAAGTCAGCGGCGGCACCTCTTTTTTCAGTCGCGCGGAGATCAAGGACATCATGGCTTACCTGCGCTTGGTCATTAACCCTGACGACGACAATGCTTTTTTACGCATCGTCAATGTGCCGCGCCGAGAAATCGGCTCCAGCACACTAGAAAAACTGGGCGAATATTCCAACCAACGTCACGTCAGCCTTTACGCTGCCAGCCAAGAGCTGGGGCTCGAACAGTTTCTGGATAATCGCGCTTTGGAGCGCCTGCGCCGATTTACCCACTGGATCGATGGCGTGACCTACAACGCCGTTGAAAGCGACCCCGTAAAAGCCATTCAGGAATTAATCACCGATATCGATTACGAAGCCTGGCTGCATGAACAAAATAGTAATGACAAAATGGCCGAACGAAAAATGCAAAATGTCTGGTCACTGGTGGACTCCATCAAAGGCATGATTGATAAAGCCGAAGAAGAGGGCGAAGAAGCAGACCTGAAAGCAGTCATCAATAAACTGGTTTTAATGGATATCCTCGACCAGCAGGAACAAGAAGACAACAGCGACCGCGTACAACTGATGACCCTGCACGCGTCCAAGGGGCTGGAATACCCCCATGTTTTTCTCATCGGCGTCAATGAAGAACTTCTGCCCCACGCCACCAGTATCGAAGAAGATACCATCGAAGAAGAGCGACGTTTATTTTACGTTGGCATCACCCGCGCCCAACGCACTTTGTCCATGACCTTAGGGCAAGAACGGCGACAGTACGGAGAAAAAATAGACTGCAGCCCCAGCCGATTTCTCGACGAACTACCTCAGGAAGACTTGCGCTGGGAGGGCCGAGGCGAAAATAAACCCCAAGAGGAAAAGGATGCCGTGGCACACGCGCACTTGAGCAATATTCGTGGAATGCTGGGGGACTAGGATAAACAGGGTTGCGATAAGCAATAGTGTGGCCTATACCTTTTAGTATTCGCGAAAGTAATACCCCTTAACATCGGCTTATTACATTCACCAAACGAATCTTACAAGGAAGCAAGTGTTCGTATGAAAGCAGCCTATTCACTTTTTGCCGCCTCTTTTTATGCTACCGCCCTGATAACAAGCAGTTCTGTGGGTGCTACCGAAGCACTCTCAATCAGGGGTTTTGCCAGTGCTGGCTTTGTAACAGGCGACAACCAGTTCGAATATACCAGCGCATCAAACACGATTAATGAATCAGCCACCTTTGGTGCAGATAACACCATCGGCTTGCACATAAACGCCCAGGTCAACGACAAGGTCGAGTTCACCTCCCAGCTTCTTGCCAAGGGGACGGCGGATGCCTACAACCTGGGTGCCCACTGGGGCTATCTCGCCTACTCGGTCAGCCCCTCTTTCACCTTCCGCGCTGGCCGTTTGGTGCTGCCGATTGCAGCCATGTCTGAATATATCGATGTGGGTTATGCAATGCCTTGGGTACGGGCACCCGCCGAAGTTTATTCCGCATCCATGGTGAATAACTACTCCGGCTTTGATTTGTTATACACACTGCCCTTAAAAGATATGCAGTTAACAGTGCAGCCATTTATTGGCTCATTACCGAAAGCATCCATCAGTGGAGTAGATGCCGCCGCGAAACAGGGAGCTGGACTCAGCACCGCCCTCCATTTCGATCAAGGCAGCATCAACGCAAGCTATATCGATGTGTCCGATATGGAGATCACCTATTTGGGCCAAGACTTAAGCGTCGGCATCACATTTATTTCCCTAGGCACCCGCTTGGAGTTGAATAATGTGCTATTTATGGCGGAATATGTAAAAAGACGCTCCGCACGTGGTAACGGGAGCCCTGAAACAACAGTGGAGGCCTGGTATACCACGCTGGGCTACCATATCGGAAAATTCTCACCCCACCTTACCTTCGCAAAGGGTGAGCCAGACTCCCAGCAAAGAGTGTTACCCGCAGGTACGCCGGTCCCCACACCCTTGGGCCCTATGCCCTTACCTGAAGCAATGATTGTAGACCCCGCCCCCTTTAGCTATGCGCAAGAGTCGATCACCTTGGGTTTACGTTACGACATGTTTAGTAAAGTCGCGTTTAAATTAGAAGCGCAAGAAATTAAACCCACCGGCAACTCCTGGGGGCTGTTCGCCAAGGACCCTGGAGATAAAGCAAATTTAGTCAGCTTTGCGGTTAACGTAATGTTCTAAGGTGCTGTTAAAAGCGCCCGCGCCAAGCTTAGCCCTTGGCTTAAAGCGCTTCTTGAAGCCTGACTAAGCTGCTCAGCGTTTGCTTCTCTTTCACGACTCTACTCAGGCAGCATCACAACAAGTCCCGCCAATCTTTCTGACTACCTACCTAACTAACTATCTAACTATCACCTCAACACGGCGATTTTGAGCTCGTCCTTTGCTCGTCTTATTGCTGGCAATGGGTTTGCTTTCTCCATAACCTTCTGCGGCAATACGCATTCGCTCAACGCCTTGCTCAACCATATATTTTTTTATGACATTGGCTCTTTTTATAGACAACTGAAGATTTTCCTCAGCTTCACCAGTGTCGTTGGTATGCACTTTTACTTGCACCTTCACAGCTTGGTACTCCAGCATCGTGTCTGCAAGCAGATCCAACACAATCATGGCAATTTCGCTTAACTCAGCGGAGCTCTTTTTAAAATCAATACTCAATAAATCCAGTTCCGCTATTTCATCTTTTGCCGCGATGAATTCACTGTTCATAAGGTTCTTTTGTTGCACAGACTGCCCTTTGGGTTCTACTTCTTCTTGCCGCAGCGGAGAGCGTTCCTCAGCAACAAGTGTTTGTACCTCGCTAGGGCTTTGACGCTCTACTTCCTGGTCAGGGCAACCGCTAATATTCAGCACCGAAAAGCGAGGCGTATCTGGGCACATGTCCTGATCATCCGGCACGCCATCGTTATCCCTATCACTGGCTTTAAAGAGTTTTGCCAAGCGTTTTGATTTGATCACAAACTTGGTCAGCAATGAGAGGGAAATAAGGTTTGCATCACTGGCATACTGATCGTAATCAGCCCGCACACTAATGCCTTTCGTTAGCTGCCACTCAGCACCGAGGCCATAGCTAATCTGCATATTACTTTCTTGTTCGTATGGCACCAATGGCGAGGTACTTTCATTACTAATTGTTGCAAGGCCGCCTTTTGCGTAAAGACCAAGTTTATCCATAGGTCTGTAAAAATAATAACTACCCATTGCAGCAAGAACGCTGTAACTCAGGCCACCTACTTCCTGCCCCGCTTGCAAACGGTGGCTAAACGTTGCCTCACCCAGGTTGGCATAAACCAGATCAATGTTGGCATTTTCAAATAGCTGGTAGCCAATAAATAATTTAAAGCCGCTTGCCATATCTTCTTCTGTCAACAAAAAGCTTTCAGACGGCACCTCTGGCGTTAGAGATGAAACACCAAAACCTGCTCCCGTATAGAAGCTCAAATCCAAGGTTTCAGCCTTAACCGTTGAAACAATAACAAAGAGAATGAAAAGACAGGAGGTACGTTGGATCAAAATAATGTGATTCCCTTTTTCAAAATTGCCAAAAAATAATGACGTGTTATTTATTAAGTCTAGCAGCGGCTATTACTTGCTGGTTTCGCAATAAAAGTAGCAAGCCGAGCGCTAACAAAAATCCCATATTGATACTTCCGCCCAATGATGACTTTAAACCAACCTCACCTTCCAGGTGATCCGCCTTGCCGTTCCCATTCAGGTCGCTGCCCGCTTCTTGCTGGTCGCCAAATCCATCATTGTCACTGTCCGAATCTAGGTAGTCGGGCACAGCATCGTCATCGCTATCAATAATACGTAAGGTCGAGCCATTAATACCCTGCTCAAGTGCGTCATTGATACCGTTTCGATTGCCGTCGCTGTCTAGCAATATTTGCCCCGTTCCATTCACATCGAGGGAGGCCTTGCCGATTTCATACAGATCGTAAAGGCTGTCTCCGTCACTATCGAGATCAATATAATCCGGCGCACCGTCTCCATCGCTGTCTCTCAGGTCTGCACTGGAGCTGATATTGCTGTGGATTAAACTGCCGTTAGTGCTGATATTGGATTCGTTTTGGGCAAGAAATACAAAACCAAGCTCAACGGTGTCGGCAATACCATCGTTATCACTGTCTAGATCGAGATAATCGGGCACGCCGTCGTTATCGAAGTCGGCGGGGCTATCAGGAAAGCCGTTTCCATCCAGGTCAATGCCTCCTTCGACCAGATCGGATGCGCCATCGTTATCATCGTCTACGTCGAGATAATCCAGAATGCCGTCGCCATCACCATCGCGGGTGAGGTCAAAGATATATAGCTCAAGATTAACAACATCAATTACCCCGTCGCCGTTGGCATCACCGAATTCCAGCTCAATGCGTCCGTCACCGTTTTGATCAAATTCAGCATACTGCTCAGGCAAGTCCCAAAAACCATCGTCGTTGCTGTCTAAGTCAAGATAATCAGGCAAGCCATCGGTATCGCTATCCACTGGCTCGCGGGTCTCTTGGAAGTTATCCGCTCGACCATCGTTGTTGATATCCTCGATGCCTGCTCCGGCTTCCTGCGCATCGGGAAGCCCGTCGTTGTCGCTATCGAGATCGAGGAAGTTGGCAATGCCGTCTCCATCGCTGTCCACATCGCTGGCGCTGTTTTCGGCCTTATCACTGATGCCGTCATTATCACTATCGCTATCAAGATAGTTCGCTAGGCCATCGTAGTCGCTGTCGTTTGCGCCTTCGATGAGGTCAGAGATACCGTCACCATCACTGTCATCATCCAGGTAATCAGCCAGGCCGTCGTTGTCTCTATCGGAAGGCACGGCGGCGTCATCAATGCCGTCGGCGTTGGCGTCGTTGCCACCGGTCTGGTCGACATCGTAGATGTCGCTGATGCCGTCTCCATCGCTATCGTTGCCAAAGGCTCCCGACTCAATACCATCAGAGATGCCGTCGTTATCGCTGTCGGTATCACGGAAATCGGCAATGCCATCACCATCGCTGTCATTGCGGCTCTCCAGTATGTCAGGCACGCCATCCCCGTCTTCATCGAGGGAACTGTCAATACTGTCGGCGGTGCCATCACCATCGCTGTCCAGCGGCATAAAGGCATCGTCCACACCATCGTTATTCGCATCTGTCCCGCCGGTGTTATCCACATCGAAGCGGTCATCAATGCCGTCACTATCACTATCTGTACCCGAAGTGCCGCCTTCCGTCCCATCGTCAATACCATCATCATTGCTATCGATATCCAGGTAGTTGGGGCGACCGTCATTATCGCTGTCGGGCAGGATGACATTGTCGTCAATGCCATCACCGTCGGCGTCTGTGCCGCCGGTTTGATCTACGTCAAAGCTGTCTGAGATGCCATCGCCATCACTATCGCTTTGAATCAACTGATTTTCGTAAATATCGGGGATGCCATCGCCATCACTGTCGGGGTCACGCACATCAATAATACCGTCTGCATCGGTATCCAAAGCGATGCTTTCGTCATCTACGCCATCGTTGTTCGCATCAACACCACCGGTCTTATCCACATCGAAGCGGTCATCAATGCCATCTCCGTCGCTATCGACACCCTCTGCGCCTGATTCGATTTTGTCTGGCACACCATCGTTATCGCTGTCCACGTCGAGGGAGTCGGCGATGCCATCTGCATCGCTGTCTTCGCAGGGTGAAGTTGTGCATTCCCAGCTATCCATCAGTAAGTCGCTGTCGCTGTCCACGCCAAGTGTTACGCTTACCTTTGCGCTGTCATCACTGGTGTTAAGCGCTGAGTCATTGGTGAAGGCCGTGAATTCACTGCTTGTCGCAGGTAAGCTATTGCTAGTGCATGCCCAGATTCCGCTTGCATCCGCTGTTGCAGTGCATGCCTCAAGGTCAGAGCCTCCACTGGGTGTGACTAATACGGTGACGTCTGAATTAGCTTCAGCACTTCCCGAGATAAGCGGTGTACTGGTACCAATTAGCTGTCCGTTTTTAGGGCTGCTTATAAGCGGAGCAGGTGGTGGCGTGCTGTCCAGCACAAATGTCACGGCCGCGCTCGGTGCGCTGCTTTCACCTGTTGGAGCACTAGCAATCGTCACCAGGGTGAACTCGCCGTCCAGTAGCGTGCTACTGGTGCACTCCCAGTCTCCGTTACTATCGGTAAGAGCAGGACACAGGGCGATACTGTTTGCGTAAACCTTCACTTCCGAGCCAACTTCTGACTTGCCGCTAACGGTGGGAGTGGTATCGCTAATCAAGGCGCCATCAGCGGGGTAAGTTATTTGCGCTGGTGCGGGCACCAAGGTATCAATGGTGACATCTAAGCTAAGTGCGCTTCGGTTTCCCGCTTGATCTACGGCTTCCACCAGCAGTGAATGAGCACCCTCGGCCAAAGTTAAGGTGGTACAAGACCAGTCTCCTGATGCGTTAGCGGTGGCTTGGCAGAGCAGGTTCCCCCCTTCGGAAACCTCCACACTGATATTGGCTTCTGCCGTACCACTTAGTGTTGGGCGATCTTCTGTCAAGGTATCACCTTGCGCAGGACTGCTTATCACTGGTACGGAGGGGAGGACAGTATCAACAAGGAAGTTCAAACTCGCACTCTTTACGCTGACATTGCCAGCTTCATCCTTGGCAGTCGCATAGAGAACGTGATCGCCCTCTGCCAAGACCGTTGTACGGCAAGTCCAGCTGCCTGAGCTATCCGCAATGATCGGGCTGGTGGCGCAGCGGTTCTTGTCGTCTTCCGATACCTTGTCGTATTCCAATACCTGCACGACTGCGCCTGCTTCGGCAACACCCGTGATGTCCAACTCATTGAAAATAAAGCTTGTGTCATTGGCGGGGGATGAAAAAATCGGCGCATCCGGCGCTTTGGAGTCAATGGTTATAGCCAAAACCGCGCTGGCTGGCCCGACATTACCCGCGATATCCGTCGCCACCGCACTGAGGCTATGGCTGCCTTCACCCAGAGCCGCACTGACACAAGACCAATTACCAGTATCATTGGTCAGTGCCGAGCAGCGTATTGTGCCGCCTTCTTTTATCTCAACGGTACTGCCATTTTCAGCCGTACCACTAAAGGTGGGCGTATTGGTAGTAAGCAAAGAGTCGGCGCTTGGGCTGGTTATTTGTGGTGCAGGCGGAGGCCCGGCATCGACAGAAACGGCCACAACAGTGCTCACTTCACTGCTATTCCCCACCGCATCTTTTGCGATGGCTGTAAGGTTATGATTCCCCTCGGCAAGCTCGGCGCTGACACAAGTCCAGGTGCCACCTGCAGTGGTGCTGGCTTGACACAATAAGCTTGCACCGGAATACACTTCTATTTGTGATTCTAAGTCTGCAGTACCTTCAATGCTTGGCGTATTATCCGTTAATAGTTCGCCATCAACAGGGCTGCTAATACTTGGCGCGTCCGGTGGAGTTAAGTCCACAGTAAAACTTGTTACTGCACTGCTGGTGCTTTCATTGCCGGCTTTATCGCTGACTTTGGCGCTGAGCAGGTACTCCCCTTCAATCAGAGTGCTACTTGTGCAACTCCACTCACCCGTCGCCGAAGCCACTGCGCTACAAAGTTGGATTCCCCCCGCTTCCACTACAACACTTCCACCGATTTCTGCGCTGCCTTGAATAAGGGGTGTCGCATCACCCGTAACGCTACTATTTGCTGGGCTGCTGATACTAGGTACTGGGGGTGCCGTCAGGTCGATAACAACAGTGATTGCGACGCTGGCGATACTGACATTACCCGTCTGATCCGTCGCCTCTGTCGTAATAGAGTGACTGGCTTCGCTGAGTACCGGTTTGCTGCTACAAGCCCATTGGCCCGATCCATCTGCACTACTATTACACAGCTCCGTCGCGCCATTTTTCACGCTCACTAAACTGTTTGCTTCGGCACTACCAGAGAATGCTGGCTGGACATTATTCGTTTCAGCTCCACTACTTGGAGACTGGATGACCGGTGCAGAAGGGGGGGTTAAGTCCACCGTAAAAGAAACTGGATTACTGGCAGCACTGATGTTTGTCGCTACATCGACCGCCGTGGCCGTGGCCGTTACCGTATGGGCCCCTTCGCTAAGGCTTTCAACAACACTACAGGCCCAATTATTGGACCCATCCACCGTCGCTGAACAAAGGGGGGTGCTCACTTCAAACACAGTCACTTCATCACCGGTTGTTGTACCGGTTCCGCTAAAGCTAATCGGCGTGCTATTTAAAAAAGTATTATTAGAAGGTGCGGTAATGACCGGGGCTGGCGGCGCAGTGGTATCAATGGTAATGGTTATCGGCGCACTGGGGGCGCTCACCTTACCACCGTCAAAATTATCTTTTGCGGTAGCTGCCAGGATATAGCTAGCGTCATCTGTTAAGGCCGCACTGCTACAAGACCAGATGCCACCTGCGTCCACGACGTCCGAACATAAAAAATTGGAGCTCTCTGTAACGGTGACGGTGCTGCCCGCTTCGCCGCTACCACTAATGGTGGGAGTGGTCACTCTCAATAAGCTGTTATTAAGCGGGCTACTAATTACCGGCACTGCTGGCGCAAAAGCATCTACGATAAAAGTACGCAAGCCACTGGCCATACCACTATTACCCGCTGCGTCTTTGGCTACGGCGCTCAGGCGGTGTGTACCTTCGGCAAGGGTGAGATCCGAAACACAGCTCCAGTTGCCATCCCCATTGGCAATGGCGTCGCACAAGGTGGTACCGGCTTCGCTCACAGTCAACGTACTATTCCCTTCGGCGCTACCGCTAATGCTGGGAGTGTTATTTGTCACAATTCCAGATGCTGCCGGGCTGTTAATTAGCGGAGCAACTGGGGGGGTGGTATCAATACTCAAACTCACTGCAACACTAACAGCACTGATATTCCCAGCGCTGTCAGTGCTTGTCGCTGTCAAACTGTAAGCAGCATCAGCAAGACCGCTCGTTGTACAAACCCAGTTTCCACTTCCATCGGCTGTGGTGTTACAGATTATATTTGCACCAGCGTAAACACTCACCGCGCTATTCGCTTCTGCCGTTCCGCTTACTACAGGGCTTGCATCAGCTAGCAGCGCATTATCTGCGGGGCTGGTAATAATGGGGGCGGCTGGGTTTTGGGTATCAATGCTCAAAACGACGCTCACACTTACAGCGCTTGTATTTCCCACTTCATCCGTGGCTGTGGCGCTAAAGCTGTAATCACCATCGGTCAATACAGCAGAGACAGTACAACTCCAATTGCCTAAGCTGTCGGCACTGGCATCGCAACCTTCTTTAGCCAACGTTTCAAGCCGCACGCTACTTTGCGCTTCGGCAGTGCCGGTAAACACCGGTTGCTGCTTGTTGCTAATACTGCCATCCAATGGGCTAGAGATGACGGGCTTATCCGGCGCAGTCGTATCGAGAATGAGTGTAATAATGGTTGCAGCGCTGATATTACCGCCAGCATCTGTCGCGTTCACAGACAGCTCATGCTCACCCTCGGCTGTGCCCATATCGAAGGTACAGATCCAGCTGCCGTCACTTTGTGCAAGCGCACTGCATAGTTCGCTGTCCCCTTCTCTCACGCTCACACTGCTATCTACTTCAGCCGTTCCAGAAATGGTAAGACTAGTGGATGATGCCACCGTCGCACCGTCCACAGGTAAAGAAATAAGCGGTGCGGAAGGAGCAAGACTATCAATGCTGACCGTTACTGCTGCGGATGAGGCGCTTTCATTGCCCACCGCATCCGTCGCCCTGGCAGTCAGAACGTGTTCACCCTGGGCAAGACTTGCGCCGCTACTACAACTCCAGTTACCGCCTGCACCTGCGCTGGAACTGCACAGTAAGGCGCTAGCGTCGTATACATCCACATCACTATCTGCCTCGGCACTGCCGCTCACATAAAGCTGACTGAGCGCTGATACCGCGCCATCAGCCGGGCTGCTTATGTTTGGCGCTGCGGGAGCCGCGGTATCAACGGTAACAAGCACGACACTACTTGCCGCGCTGGTATCACCCAAAGCATCCGTTACTGTTGCCGTAAAGTTGGTAACTCCATCGGCAAGAGAGCTGCTGCCGCTACAGCTCCAGTTTCCAAGCGTATCGGTGGCAACACTGCAATAACTCACGCCATCTGCAAAAACGCTGACCGAACCCACTGTGGTTGTACCGCTCACTTGCGGCGTGTTGTCGCCAACAGTACTGCCACCAATCGGTGACGAAATAAGCGGCGCGGAAGGAGGCAACGCGTTCACAATAAAGGATCGTAAAGCGCTGCTTGGCCCCGTTCGATTGGAGCTATCCGTTGCGGCGGCGCTAACACTGACAGATCCCTCGCCCAGGCTCACTGTACTTGTACAGCTCCAATTACCCGATGCATCGCTATTCCCACTACAAAGTGTCGTTGCACCACTGGAAACAGCCACTGAAACACTCAGCTCAGCTGTACCACTAAATTGAGGAAAACTGGAGCTCACCGCAGCGCCTTCTGTCGGGCTGGTAATTGCGGGCGCTACAGGCGCATTGGCATCAATCAGAACGGTAATACTGGTGCTGGGCGTGCTGCTATTGCCCGCAGCATCGGTCGCGATAGCCGTTAAAGAGTGAGCGCCATCGCTCAAAACTGGGCTGCTACATGACCAAGCTCCCCCCGCATCAGCCAGGGCCGAACACAGAACAAACCCGTTATCATAAACAGCGAGCGTAGCAGCGCTTTCTGCTGTGCCGCTGATAACAATCTGGTTTTCAATAGAGAGGCTAGAATCCATTGGGCTGGAAATAACAGGCGCAACAGGAGCGGAATTATCAACAATAAAGCTTTCGTTTGGAGAAGGAGCCGTACTGTCGAGAGTATTGTTCACCTGGTCAATAATGTTATTACCTGACGCAAGCTCAAGGCCAACATTCCCCTCACCGGCAGCGGGCACAGCCACTGTCATTTCATAAACCTGATTATCGCTACTTTGCACCGAAAGCAAGGTCGCGCTTGCAGCAAGGCTACCGCTCAGCACAAAGTCTGTGAGGTCAAGCTGGCTCACTGGCTCACTAAAAGTCAGCTTAAACAGCAGACTGTCTGCATTAGTGTATTCAGCTGAAGGAGAAAGCCGCTCAATCGCACTCAAGCTGGGTGAGCTGGTATCAATCGTTAATTCGTTATTGGTGTTATCGCTTGCGGCGTTACCTGCGGCATCCGTACTGACCACCACCACCTCGTTGTCACCATTAAGGTTCGGGGCAAAGTTTATGTCATCAGCAGTATTAATACTCCAATTTCCCGACGCATCAGCCACCACCTCATAACTGCCTCCCTCCACGTCAATAGAAACGGTGGTAAAGGCCTCTGCAGTGCCTGTTAAGGTGGGTGTTGCGCTACTACTGACGAGCGTTGCAACGGTAGGGGTCGTTGGGGCGGTGCTATCAAAAACAGTGGTGTTAGGGTTGGGCAAAGAGAAATCACTATTGCCATCAAATACGAAACCACGGCCACCGTTATACCCATTGGCGTAGGTGACGGTGATAGAGGAGGCAGGGTAAAAGCTCACAGACACCGACGTTTCAGTAGCCGCGCTAGAGGAGTTATTACTCGTCGCCTCAAACTTGATTTCACCGCTACTGGTACTGGCAGACAAGGTACTGTTCGCCGCAAAACTATAACTGGCAACAGATGACTGCGGCACTGTCACTGTTTCTTTTATTAGGTACTCTTTAGAACAAAGCAGTATGCAGGGCCTGTCCCAATTGCCTGTATCAATATCTTGAAAAAGAATCGTTGGAATAACGGTGATAGGAGCGCCTGTATCACTGTCGAAAAACTCATAACTGACGGTGATATCCATATCAGAATCACCAAGTACGAATTTGGCGTTATCTTCAACCGAGCTTATGGTGACATTACTTTTTTTCCCTAGCGCTGTGGCTTTAACATCTATTGAGGTGCCATTTAGCTGGCCGACATTGGTCCATAGTGCCGACTGCGGGGTATCTGGGTTAGAGGCAGGAGTGATGACCGGAGAAGAAGAAAAGTCGAGCTCTGTCGCCGCTGATACCGGGCCGCAAAGCATCAGCAACAAGCCAAATAAAACGATGTACAGCGAAGTAAATAGCTGCCTGAAAACCCCTAATGCCCTGTTATTCATATAACTCTCTGTTTATTGCAAAAAATACAGCTGCGCGCACTTTGGAAAGTCCTTCACAAGTTAGAGTTTATGTGTTTACGCGCCAACTTTCATGAGGGCTTCGTAGTACCTTGTGTAACGGCACGTAAAATAGTGCTTAATAGGCAGCTTCTACATTTGCGACAAGACTTAGCCAAGATTACAATCACCGTTCTCTTATAGGATAGAAGGCATTTGCAATAGAAGCACATTCATCTTATTGCCCTGTCGTACGCAAGCACGCAAATAGACAATTATAATAACGCCTTACAGAGGGGCAGCTGAATGGACATCACACAACGCGCTAAACTCATGCTCTATGCCATTTACGCATTCATGGCTTTGGTGCTCGTTGGCTTACCCGCAACAGCCTTTGTACTTTACAAGCAGCACACTTACCCACAAGAAGCGCTACAACTGGCCTCTTACACCTATCCCGATTTTGAAAAAAGCTGCGACCCCGACAACAAAACCGGTGCGGCCGGTGTTACAAACAACTTAAAAACAAAGAAAGGCTTCCGCTACCACCTAAGAACTCCCGACAATTACGATGCCCACTACGCCCACCCTTTATTGATGGTATTTGCACCCAGCCTCAGCGGCACTTTGATGGAGAAATACACGGGTTTAACGAAACAGGCGACGCAAGCAGGAATGATTGTGGCCTATGTAGACGGCAAGCGTTTAAATCTCGCAGCAATACAAGAATTTGGCAGCATCCCCAGCGAAATTAAGAAAGACTGGTGCGTCGATGAGCAGCGTGTTTTTCTGACAGGCCATTCCGACGGCGGCACCATTAGCTCAGCATTGGCATTTCTGGAAGATAGCCCCTTCCGCCCCACCGCTATTGCGCCCAGCGCAGCGGGTATTACAGGGGAAGAATTAAAACAGTATGCGTGCCCACAACCTTTGTCCGTTATGGTGATGCATAATGACGGCGACACCCATTTCCCTGGGTTTGGGAAACAAACAGCAAGCTGGTGGGCCAGCTGTAATCAGTGCAGCGAAACAAGCACAGCGAGCGCGTCCCCTGGCTGTATAGAATACCCTGATTGCGCTAATGGCGTAGAAACGCACTACTGCGAAGGACAAGGCGGCAGTCACCTAAGCTGGCCACACCAAAATGAGGCGATGTTGGAAATGTTTTTACGCAGTCCCAGCAAACAAAAAGAAGTCGGGGAGACGTAACAAAACCTTACACACAGTTTCACCAGACCAACAGACCGCACTTTTATAAACTTCTAGAGTGGTGCCTCAAGACAATCCTAGAAACCGCAACTGGAGTACGAAATTCTGCACAAGCTCTTGCCGCACCTATAAAATTTTAAAAAGTTCTCATCACCAATAAGGTGAGCACGAATTTTAAAAATTTCCTATGTACGGCAATATCTTGCACATCTTTTTCGCACCCAGCTGCGGCTTCTAGGATAACAACAACCCTGGAGCACACCGTATGCGGAACCAATTTAAAACCTTTTTACTTGTCGCTTTCTTTAGCGGAACAGCCTTAGCAGCCGAGCACTCGACGACCGCAAACCCCCTCCCCGAAGCACCCCAGGTCGAGGTCTGCGATTTTGTTGACCTAGAGCGCTGCGACTAAAGATGCGAGCTCTGCTGGGTTCAGGCAAGCATCAGCTTGGACTCAGACATCAACACCGCCTTCCCGCCAACCCGAATCGTCAGGTCTGATGAACGACGGTTATCCATTTCAACGTTAATAATGCTTTGGCGTGCCCCAGAGTGCCCTCGTTCCACCGCAAAACAGTGGGTGCCGAGCTGAATATGAGGGTGGGCGCAAAGATAGTTAGCGAAGGCCGGAATGGTCGCACCCACAGGTGGATCTTCATAACCAGCAATGTCTGGTCCAAACAAGCGCGTATGGAAATCAGCAACGGTAGGATCTGTGTTGTTGGCAAACAACAGAATATCCTGGGCCAATGAACTCGGTGCCGATGAACGACTCCAGGGGTCAAACTTAAAACGTGCTTCCTGTATTGCCCGATAGGATTTTATGGGAACGATCAGATACGGGGTGCCGCAAGAGACGATCAGCGGCTCAAAATGATCAAATCCAATATCCGCTGGCGAGAGGCTCAACATCGCAGCCAGCTCTTCATGTCTCGGCGTAAAACGGTCCACCGCCGAGTGAGTAGTCAGTGATTGCTCTATCATCCCTGGCTTATCCCCATTGCGGGACACATGCGCCTGCACATCGACATTTTGTCCTTCAAAATGTATTGCCACCGGCTTATCGCCCAAGGGGCAGCTACCATTTGAGGCCAAGACATGAGCGGCTGCCATAACCGTATGGCTTGAAACGGATACTTCCTTTATCGGTGTAAAGCAGCGCAGCTTATAGCTGGCCTCACCAAGGCTCTCGACAAACACGGTATTACTTGCGCTCAGCTCATTGGCAATTTTCAACATTAGCTCATCACTTAAGCCCGCAGACTCAGGGAATACAGGAACTTGCGCCCCGTTAAAGGGTTTTTCCGTAAAAACGTCTGTCGTAAAATATTTATATTCCATAGTTTATTACATCCAAATACATAAGGGAGACCATTGCGTATAGAACTGAGCGACTCTTAGGCTCCAGCAAGTTAGACCATTGACGCGGCACTATGTGAGAAAATGATTCTCGTACAAAGGGCTCAAAAAAGAAGGGGGGCATGCTTTTGCAATACCCCCCTTCTGCTTATTTATCAGCAAGAAAGCTCGGCCTTACAGGTTTTCTTCCGCGAAAGCCGCTAAACGACTTCTTTCTATGCCATTAACGCGCATCACCCCCGCATGCTCAAAATGCTTACATTTTTCCACGAGGTAGGTTAAACCAGAGGTGAGCGGCGTTATATATTTATTGTCAATCTGGGCCAAGTTGCCCAACACGACAATTTTTGAATTTTTACCTACTCTAGTCAAAATAGATTTAATTTGAAACTGCGTCAAATTTTGTGCTTCGTCGACGATAATATACGAGTTATTAAAAGAGCGGCCGCGCATAAAGTTTAATGATTTAAACTGAATGTTCGCCCGTTCTTTAACGTAATCCATACTGGTATAGTTGGTTTCATCTTTGCCAATAAGCACTTCGAGGTTGTCATCAAATGCAGCCAGCCACGGAGCCATTTTCTCTTCTTCTGTCCCCGGCAAAAAACCGATCTCTTCGGCCAAGGGAGGTGTTGAGCGAGCGATGATCAGCTTGTCATAGCTCTTGTTTTCCATTATTTCTTCCAAACCATAAGCAAGTGCTAACAAGGTTTTTCCTGAACCCGCTGGGCCAGTTAATACGGTCAAATCTATATCTTCCTGATTTAACAAATACATGGCCTTGGCTTGTTCGGAATTTCTGGGCTTAATTCCCCAGTTGACTTGCCTGTTTAAAAAATCGTTGGAGTATTGCACAACCCGCAGCTCGCTCTGGTCACCACTTAATACCACGCCAACGAAACCATCATCGTCAGTAATAAACATATTGGGATGAATATTGGGAAGATCCACTTCTTTCACCGTATGCACGGTAAAACCATCTTCATGGGCTGTGGTCACACTGCCAATCGACTCCCAAAAACTACCACAAATATGCTCATAACCTCTGGCCAATAAATCAATATCATCCAGGACTTTATCATTGCGATAATCCTCCACATGCTCCAGGCCAGAACCTTTGGCCTTTAAGCGCATATTAATATCCTTGGTCACCAAGCAAACATACGCACTGGGTGTTTCTGATTGCAATGTCAGGGCTACATTAATAATGCGATTGTCATTTGCATGGTGGATATTCGTGTTCAAATAATTAACGTTTACGTCGTTGTTTTTTATGGCTTGATCCGGATAAATCGCCAAAGTGCCCGATTCACTGCCATTGGGAAGTGGGGGCAGATGAACGCCACTCACAATTTCGGCGGGCGAGGCGTTTTCCAAGTAACCATCTATGGCATTAATGGCAATACGCGCTTCTCGGCTGACATCCTTTTCGCGCCGATCTTTAATAACATCCAATTCCTCCAGAACCGTCATGGGAAGCACCACATGATGCTCCTGAAATGCCTGCAAGGCCAAAGGGTCATGTAGCAATACATTGGTATCAAGAACGTAAATCTTTTCCATAATCATTCTCCATAAAGATCAGCAGCATCATGCCACCGTGGTTTAAAACCATGCAAAAACCGCGCGCGGCCATTCTGCATGTTTCATTTCCCCGCAAAGGGAATTTGAATTGTGACTGAGAAAATAAGGGGCAAACGAAAATTCGGGAACGAAAAGAAGCAAACAAGGGGAACAAAAAAAGCGTAGCGGGCTGACGCACAACCCCACTAAAATACCAAGGTGAGTACGCTAAAAAAAAGAACCAATGATGTAAATACGACCTGCTTTTACAGATAACAGCTCCAGGAAAACGATTAAACGTTCGGGCCTAGGGATAAAAAGCATGTGCTATTCGTTATTTGTATTTATAGACTATTTTCATGACTACAAGGTGAAGAGTCATGAAATATTATTTAAATAGGAAGAAATGCTAAGGAAGCGGGAGTATCTCGGCGGATTCGCCCCAAAAATGAGCAAGAATTGGCTCCATTCGTGCGGGCAGTGCGCTGGTATAAAAACGGGGCGGCTTTTTATTTTCTTCCAAGCTCAACAAGCCCCTCTCGCCCAGTCGCCTCGAAAGCTCTGCCGCAACAGGCGCCCCCGTATCAATCAGCCGAACGTCTGGCCCGCTTATTTCCTGAATTAAGGGGGCAATAAAACTGTAATGGGTACAGCCCAACACAAGGATATCTGCCTGCGCCTCTAGCATGGGTGATAAATAGCGCGTGAGCAATGAACGTAATTTGTTCCCACCAAGGTTCATTGCTTCAATTTCATCCACCAAACCCGGACAAGGTTGGGTAATCACTTTTTGACCGCCATAAGACGAAACCAGCTGCGCATATTTGTCACTGCTGACGGTTTCCCGCGTGGCCAAAACACCCACTACACCGGTTTTAGATAAACTTGCGGCGGGTTTTACACCCGGCTCAATGCCCACGATGGGCACAGAGAAAGTTTTCCGCAATTCGGCCACTGCCGCTGCGGTGGCGGTATTGCAGGCCACCACCAGGGCTTTCACCGGCAGATCAACCAAGAAGCGTGAAATGCACAAAGCGCGCTCAATCACGAATGCTTCCCCTTTTTCACCATAGGGGGCGAATTGGGAGTCCGCCACGTAGACGAGGTTCTCATAAGGTAATTGTTGATGCACATGCCGTAATACCGACAGCCCACCTACACCAGAATCAAATACGCCAATGGGGCTGGAGGGGCTAAGAGGCAAACTAGAGATCCCAACTGACCGTATCGGATACAAACTTCGCCTTCTCCAAGGCTTGCTCTATGGTGTCACCCAGTGCCAAACCCACCCCCATTCGGCGTTCTCCCGACACCTCAGGTTTGCCAAACAAACGTAACTGGGTATCACTGTGCTTTAGCGCGCGCTGCAAATTTCCAAAGCGGACGCTTTGAGAGTCCCCTTCCACCAAAATAACGGAAGAGGCCGCAGGGCCATATTGCCGAATGGTGGGGATGGGTAGATTTAAAATTGCCAAGGCATGCAAGGCAAACTCCGACAAATTCTGAGAAATCATCGTCACCATGCCGGTATCGTGAGGCCGTGGGGAAACCTCGCTGAAAAACACCTCATCCCCCTGAATAAATAACTCCACACCAAATAAACCCAAACCACCAAGGGCCTGTGTTACCGCTTGCGCAATGTCTTTCGACTTGTCTAATGCAACAGGGCTCATTAGTTGGGGTTGCCAGGATTCGCGGTAATCCCCCTGCTCCTGACGATGCCCTATGGGCTCGCAATAACTTACACCATCACGATGGCGCACCGTCAACAGGGTGATTTCATAATCAAAGGGGATAAAACCTTCAACAATCACCCGCCCTTGCCCGGCTCGCCCACCGCTTTGAGCGTAATCCCAGGCAGCATGTATTTCGTCTTCAGCTCGCAGTGTCGACTGCCCCTTGCCGGATGAACTCATCACCGGTTTAACCACACAAGGCAGGCCAATTTCTGCCACGGCAGCGAGGTATTCCTCTAGGGTGTCAGCGAAACGATAGGGCGAGGTTAAAATGCCCAAGTCCTCTGCCACTAAACGACGAATCCCTTCACGGTTCATGGTTAACTGTGTCGCCCTGGCGCAGGGAACCACTTCAAAGCCCTCTTCTTCCAAAGCGACCAAGGTATCTGTCGCAATGGCTTCAATTTCCGGAACGATAAGATCCGGTGCTTCGGCGCGAATAAT
>Ga0209121_10000658_pt1 | contig 36239 bp, 32 predicted proteins | sample Cruoilmetagenom3_FD_187292 | JGI IMG/M metagenome (GOLD analysis project Ga0209121, IMG submission 187292) | Oil polluted marine microbial communities from Coal Oil Point, Santa Barbara, California, USA - Sample 3 (SPAdes) (version 2) | ecosystem: Environmental > Aquatic > Marine > Oil seeps ... | reverse complement strand
ATAAAGAATGCTGTCATCCTGAATTTATTTCAGGATCTGGTATGAGATGCTGAATCAAGTCCAGCATGACAGAAAAAGGAGGTAACATAAGGCGAGGAAGAAATATTGGGAAATATCATTTAACTTTCCCTCCACAGGCGGGAGGGAATTGAAGGGAGGGGGATAAAAATATGATTTCACGAATTTCTGATTTACGATTTACAATCTGTTCCAGATGGCGATTGTCGTTCTCTCAATAGCAATGCTATTGGCTCTTGTAACTTGCTACTTGTTAATTGATACTCGATACCGTTATCCGCAATTATATGCTTTAAATCCTGTGTTTGTTTTGACATATCAAATATTCTTTGTTATATTCTTGATATGAATTATAAATATATTGCAGATTTAATTTCTAATGCAAAAAGAATAACGGTAATAACAGGTGCTGGTATCTCAACAGTTTCTGGTATACCGGATTTTAGAGGGAAGACGGGTATCTACACAACAGGAGAATATGATCCATATAAGACATTCGATATAGATTATTTCAAAAAGGACCCCTCATATTTTCAAAAATTTGCCAAAGGTTTTATTGAAATTCTTGAGAAAGCCAATCCGTCAAAGATGCATAGATTTATATCTATGCTTGAATCAAAAGGCAAATTGGAAGCTGTAATTACACAAAACATTGATGGATTACATAAAAAAGCAGGCAATAAAAAAGTTTATACCGTTCATGGAACAATAGAACATGGGCATTGTTTAAAATGTCATAAAACTTATACATTTAAAGAGATGAAAGGAATTTATTTAAATGACAAAAATCTTTTTTGTAATATATGTGGAGGGGAAATTAAACCGGATGTTGTTTTTTTTGGAGAACAGGTAATGTTTATTAACGAATCGATTAATGCAGTAAGAAATTGTGATTTACTTCTTATATGTGGAACAAGCCTTCAGATAGCTCCCGTAAGCATCTTCCCATATTATGTCAGACCTGATGTCGGTATTATTGTAATAAATATAGGGGATGTAATAATCGATAATCGAAATGTTGTTAGAATAAACGATGAACTTGAAAGGGCAGCTGCAATGCTTTTTAAAGAGGTGTTTAATGAGGATATTGGCGATTAATTGGCGCGATATTAACAATCCGCTTTCTGGAGGAGCAGAGATACATCTGCACGAAATATTAAAATATATTGTAAATAATGGAAATAAAGTGACACAGATATCAACATTATTTAAAGGAGCTGAAAAGGAAGAAATAATAGATGGTATAAGAATAATCAGGTGTGGAGGTGAATTATATTTCAACTTTGCTGTTCCTAAACTTGTAATAGATGAAATGAGAAGGAATGATTATGACATTGTTATCGATGATATTAATAAGGTTCCGTTCTATTCCCCATTATATGTAAATAAACCCATATTGGCTGTTATTCCCCATATTTTTGGTAAAACTATATATAATCAAGCAGATCCGTTATCAGCAACATATGTTTATTTTTCAGAATTGCCAATCAGGAAGATTTATAAAAATGCGTATTTTGAAGTTATTTCAAAAAGTACCGAAGATGATGTTGTGAGAAGAGGAATTCCTCGAAATAGGATAAAGACCATTGAATGTGGTGTAGATTATAATTTGTATAAACTACCTGAAAATCGTAAAAAGCCAAATGAAAAAACAATTGTTTATGTCGGAAGAATAAAAAAATATAAAAGTGTTGATCATATTGTAAAAGCTATGCCCTATATATTAGAACGAATGGATGTTAAATTAATGATAGTCGGAAGTGGTGATTATATTAATACATTAAAGTCTCTTGCACAGAATCTTGATATACAGGATAAAGTATTTTTCACAGGATATGTTTCTCAGGAAAGGAAGGTAGAATTGCTACAAAAGGCATATCTTTCGATTTATCCGTCATTGATAGAAGGGTGGGGACTTGTAAATATCGAGGCAAATGCTTGTGGCACACCTGTTGTTGCCAGTAATGTACCCGGTTTAAGAGATTCCGTTAATATTGGTAGATCGGGTCTTCTTTATGAATATGGTAATTTAAAAGATCTTGCCGATAAGGTGATTTATCTCCTTAAAGATAGAGAGAGATATAACGGATTTGTAAAAAGTTCTATCGAATGGGCATCAACATTTCGGTGGAAAAATACAGGCAAAGAGACATTAAATTATATCGAGAGTATTATTAAATAATCGAAAATCGTTTACTGTGTACTTCTTGCACAATATTGTATACTTTATTCACAATTTAATTTTGTTAAATCCTATTTATACATAATTGCGTAACTTAACATTTTGGTATGTAAATTGCATTAATAGTTAATATGTGGATGTTATTAGTAGATTTAAAGAATGAAACAAGATTAAAAATAGTAAAGATACTATTCCTGATTTATACTGTTATTCTTGTTTTGGTAATTTTAAAAACATTTAATAATGAATTTTTCAATAATAAAAATATAAAGGAGGAAACGGATGAGAAAAAATCTGTTGAAACGATTAAGAATGAGAAAAACGGACAATGGTTGTTCAATGTTATCGGAAAACAAACTTCTCCACTAAGGGGAGAACTCTAATACAGGGGATTAAGTAAATACCGAAAATCAGGGTGGCTTATTTGCCACCCTTTACCTGTTAAATTCAATATAACCTTTACTAATCCATTTATCAAACAGCTGTGGTAAAATGATACTTGCTTTACCCAAAAAGAAAATATCCGATTGTATCCCGGTATCTTCAAGATTGATAAATACTGTCCTGGCACCCGAGGATTTTGCAATTAAGTGAAATTCAGCAGCTGGATAAACATTGCCGGATGTCCCTATTGATATAAAAATAGATGATTTTGTTAGAAGATTGTATATTTTCTCTAAATAAAGTGGTGTTTCTCCAAACCATACTACATTTGGTCTAAGAATAGAATTACATTTTTTACATATTGGTAAAGGTCTCTTAATTCTTGTTACTGAATACTTCTTTTTGCATTTAGGACAAAATGCTGTCATAATATCTCCATGCATATGGATTACATTTTTGATGCCGGCTTTTTCGTGCAGATTATCAACATTTTGTGTTATTAAATGTATGTTTTTACTCGCAGATATAAGGTTTTTAATTGCATAATGACCATCATTCGGTTTCGATTTTTTGATTCTGTCTATTCGTTCGAAGTAAAACTTCCAGATAAGGGAAGGATCTTTATTGAATGCCGCAGGTGTGGCTACATCTTCTATACGGTAATTGTTCCATAGTCCATCGGTTCCTCGGAATGTAGCTATTCCTGATTCTGCACTAATACCCGCTCCCGTTAATATAAATATATTTTTCAAAGGTAGTTTTATCATAATAACCTCTGCTAATGATACACAAAATAGATGCTAAATGCAAATTTCAATTAACATCTTTTATAATACTTTTAGTATATAATATAAGTTACCTAATTCTCCACATATATGCATATCCAAAGGAATTTGCTTATGGCTATCGTCATATATTGCCGCCAATTCGAACTTGCCTGATTTTCTAATTAGACTTTTTAGATCCTCAAAAATCCAAAGCCTTAATATATGCTGTTCTTCTAACACAATATTTTTGCCATGGTCATTGATCTCCATTTTGCAGACTTGATAACTAATCTTCTTTTGCTTATCTTCTTTCTCTATATCCCAAATTGTCTTTACTTGAATCCCGTCCTTTTCCATAATCCATATTTGAGATTCGCCAGGTTCGAATTTATCACAGGCACAGTTAAAGTGAACAATATAAATCCCCTCACTTCTCAGTGATTCACTTGTATTTCTGAGATGTGATAGAATATCATCATCCGAAAGAAGATAACCCAAACTGTTTATTGAATTAATAGCAGCATCGAATTTTGTCTTAAATTTTGTAGATCTCATATCCCCCGTTATTACTGTAGACATATTCCGTAGTCCTTTGTCGGCTAAACGCTTCTGTGTATATTCAATCATTTCAGGGCTATTGTCATATCCTGTTATATGATATCCATAATTAGGAAAACTTGTGAGAAAACGACCCGTGCCACATGCCGGTTCTAATATATTTTTTACTTTAAAAGGAACATATTTCTTAAAAAGATCCCGAAATAGTTTGATTTCGAAAGTGATGTCCCATGAGAAAGCAACATCATAATATTTTGGAAGATTGTATAATTTCTTATTCATAAAAGTATCTCCTTTAACCAATTACAATTTCAATTGTAATGTCTTGGTAGAGCAAAGCATAAATTTGTACTTTCCGTTAAATGTTTTAATAGCAAATTTCAATTAACATCTCCTAGATAGATATGCTTAACACACCTGTTTTGAAGATTTATAATTTCTTCTTTGAGAACTTTCGGGTACAACGGAAGGTTTTGGATATCATTAAGTGAAATCCATTCTATTCCGATTTGTGTTTTATCCGGCTCGGATTGCGGATGGAGTGTATTTGAATTAGTAATCGAACATTTAAACATTAATTCTACCTGATGAAATCCCGGATCGTTTTTTGCAAATTCGTGGTTATCCGCAATATAATCTCTGACAAATACCAGGTCATCTATAATAATCTCAGCGCCAACTTCCTCAAGACATTCACGAATTAATGCTGATTTTAAATCTTCATTGTGATTTTGTCCGCCACCCGGGAGTGTGAAATATTTCTCATTATTTTGTTCATGTTTAACTGTAAACAATCTATCGTTATTAATTATAATTGCTTTTGCAGAAATTCTGATAGGATAGTTTTTCAAAATATAAACTCCTTTTTTTCTCATTATTTTTATCTGATTATATTGTATATATCTCTATAATAGAATAAATTTGTTTTTCATATATTATTTACATACATCTCATATAATCTTAAGTTTAACCCGAATTGAATAGAAAATCAAGTATAAAAGTATTTAGGGCGGTGCTTATATAATCCTGTTTTATATTTTTTTACCAGTCGCTCTTTCTATTTTATTTCGCCAAGCAATGAGATTTCCCGATTTATAATAATTTTCTATCAAAAACTTTAGAACTTCTTTATTTCCAATTATCTTACTAAATTTTTTTCCGAAGAAGCGGAAAGTGGTATTCTTTATCAATTTGGCGAAAATATAATCCTTCATATATAGTGGCTCAGAAAACACGAATTCTGACCATATACCAGAATCATCATTAATTCCAAGATACTTTTTACTAACACATTGCCACACGCTTCCAAAATCGGCTTCTGGATATTTATACAATTCAAGTTCAAAAGAAAGTTCTTTAATAAATTGTCTATAACGGTACGCTTCGTCCAAATCAAGCATATTAAGAAATGTTTTTATTCTATTTTCTGACATAGATGTAAATTTTTGAAGCCATTCATTTGTGTCAACGAATCCAGACCAAATATCTGCCATTCCTTCTTTAAAAGATTGATCATCTGTGAGCAGGAAACTTTTTGGTAAGTAGAGATAATGCATTGCGTGACCAAACTCATGAAAGAGAACTCTGTAATCCATATACCCACCCACAGGATTATATATAACCCTTATATCTTCACCCATTTTAAGATTATAACAACCACCAGAACATGCCATATCCTTAGTTTCTACTTTTATTGGCAGAAAATTCAAATCTATTCCAAATGATTCAAGTGTAGATTTTAATTTATCCATCATTTCTTCTTTTTTAAAATATTTATCAGGAGGTAAGAAAAATTTGTAAAACATGAAAATTAAGTCATAAATCTGAAAATCAGCTATTTCCTTTTTACCTTTATCAATGAAATCTTTCCATACTTTCTCTGTATTTCTATTGATCTTTAAACAAAGATTAGAAAGATAATCGTATGAAATACCATCTAAGGAAAAAATAAGTTCAGGATAATTAGCAAATCCACTCTCATTCGCAAGCTTATTTGCAAATTTTATACTTTCTTGGGCTTCCTTTTTAATAGAATCAAGGAATGGTTTCCAACTGTAATATGCCTCTTTTCTTAAATTTCTATTCGTACTTTTCATCAATATCTTGTACATTTCACTAACTTTAACTCTTTTTCCATTAATGAAAGGTAAAAATTTATCTGATTTTTCTTCTATTTCACTCCGCAACTCAAATAGTTTTTCATTATATTCAACTTTATTCTTAATAATTTCTATTCTTAGAATTTCTGCTTTTCTCTTCCTAATTGGGTTTTCTTCTTTTCTAAGAAATTTTTCGACTTTATTCAGAAGATTAGAATCAAGTAAAAGTTCCCTTATTTCTTTCGCTTTTTCATTTAATTTTTCTTTATCGGGTGTTTCTTGATACCAAAGAAACATCTGTTCTTCCCAATTTTTCTTAAGTCTGTTATCTATTTCATCTATCCAATGCACTTTATACCTCTCTTACAACTTGCCATTTCCGATAATATTTTTACATGTTTGCGAAATGCCGAAGGCATTTGGGGAAATAAAGATTCCTATAAACATGTTGTTATACGCCATTATTATATCCAATAGATTTATTGTTTCCACCATTTTTGAACAACCTCTTTAACATTAAGTATATGAACCCCCCTTTTTCTGAGCTCTTGTTCAATATAATATTTATGGTCGATTCCAATAGCAATCAATATTTTTTTGTCAGGATGTTCTTTGATTATTTTTAGTATATTATTAACAATATGATTATTTCTTTCATTTTCAAATTCCGTAATAAATTCATATTCGGAATATTGAGATAAGATATGATACTTAAATTCGCTTTTTGACTTCCATAAATTCGTAATGTATTGTGAATTTATATCTTCGAAATCCTTGCTTTTAAAATATTCATTAAGAAGTGAAAATATTCCCCCGATCAACTTAATTTCAGAACTTAAGGAAGTATCATTAAAAGCCTTTTGTTGTAACTTTTGCCATTTTTGCCCTTTTTCATTGTCCCACCAATCGATACCATAAATTGGTGTTTTATCTCTTTGTGCTAATGGTATCATGAATTTTTTAAAATCGAATGGAGTCCCTGTATAACTATTATCATTCACATACTTCTGTTGTGTCTCAACACAAAGAATATCCGGCTTCAGGTGGTGATAAATTTCCCCCATTCGTTCATAAGTATATATTTGCGCACTTTCATGGTGTTTATGTATACCACCGATAACAAAAACTCCCCCGATGGATTTGTGTCTATGGCATGCCAATATAATTATCAATATTATACCCAATAAAATGCCTGTAATATAAATCATTTTTGCTTGCATTATCATTCTAAATCTCCTTTCACATATCTAATATGATGTTTGAGAAAAAAAGGTGCCTGACCCCAATTTTCCCCATTCTTTATATAATGATTTTAAGCAAAGAAAAGTAAAAGGTCAAGTAATTCTACATTAATCTTTTTTGTAAATCGTAAATCGTAAATTGACATTGTAGGGGCAGACTCCTGTGTCTGCCCTATTCCATTTCGTGAAATTCTCTCTAATTCGTGGAATAAAAGTTTAAAATATTCTACTCATCTTCGTGTAATTCGTAATATATCCCCCTCCCTTCAATTCCCTCCCGCCTGTGGAGGGAAAGTTACTATATGGTATATATTCCCCAGTATTACTTCCTCTCCCATCAAGGGCGAGGAAATCAAAGGAGGAATAATAACGAATTAACTAATAAAGAATGCTGTCATCCTGAATCCTTACCTGCGTCAGGACAGGTTTATTTCAGGATCTGCACAGGGTCAAGTATGACAAAATTGGATTTCCGATTTACGGTTTCTTGCTGTTATTCATAAATATATATCTGCCCTATATCAAACAAATATTCTTGACAATAAACACAATTGCATATATAATCCCTCCTAAGGTGTAAATATGGATAATATTGAAGGATATATAAAAGAAATAGGGACCAAAATAGAAGCATTAAGGAGGTATCTTTGACCTCCCTGAAAAAGAGAAACATTTAGAAATATTAAATAAAGAAATAAATTCTCCGGATTTCTGGAATAATCAAGAAAAGGCAAATAATATAATTAGAAAATTCAAGTTACTAAAAGTTATAACTGATAAGTTCAATAAAATAGATAATAAATATAATGAATTGAGTGAATTTATCAACATACTCGATGATAATGAGAAACAGGATCTCGAAGAAGATATTATAAAACTTAAAGATGCCGTTGATGAACTTGAAATTGAAAATACACTTACCGGTCCTTATGATGCTAATAATGCAATACTAACAATACACCCGGGAGCAGGAGGGACAGAATCTTGTGATTGGGCAAATATGCTTTATCGTATGTATACAAGATGGATTGAAAAAACAGGATATACATACAAGATCCTTGATTGGCAATTAGGAGATGAGGCAGGAATAAAGGATGTGGTAATTGAAGTAAGTGGTGATAATATTTATGGTTATCTGAAATCCGAATCCGGTATTCACCGACTTGTAAGAATATCTCCATTCGATTCGAATCACAGGAGACATACTTCATTTGCTTCGGTTTATGTCTATCCGATTATAGAAGATGTTGAATTTGAAATCAAGGATGATGATATTAAAATGGAAATGTTTCATTCATCAGGTCCGGGTGGTCAGAATGTAAACAAGGTTAGTACGGCAGTAAGATTAAGCCATATACCTACTAAAATAAATGCACAATCTCAAACGGAAAGATCACAATATAAGAATAGACAAAATGCAATGAAGATATTAAAAGCAAAACTCTATGAATATTATAGAGAGCAAGAGGATGAAAAGAATAAGGATGCATTTCAAAAAAAATCCGATATTTCCTGGGGACATCAAATAAGATCGTATGTATTTCAACCGTATACATTGGTAAAAGACCACAGAACGAATATAGAAGCAGGAAATATCGAAAAAATTATGGATGGATATATTGATATATTTATTAAAGGATATTTGTTAAGAAATTTGAAGAATAATCAGGAGGAATAATGGCTGGTATTAATGAATTTAGAGAACAGAGACTTAAAAAAATGGATGCTTTAATAGAAAAGGGAATAGATCCATACCCTTATCGATTTGATATCACCCATACGACAAAGGAGTTACTTGAAAATCAAGATACTCTCATTAAAGATAAAACGAGCATTGCAACAGCAGGTAGAATAATGTTGATGAGAAGGCAGGGGAAGACAACATTCATTAAGATAAAGGATAGAAAGGGCATTATACAACTTTATCTTTCAATAAATATACTTAAAGACGATTATGAAAATGTAAAACTTCTTGACATAGGTGATATTATCGGTGTAAAAGGAGAGATATTTATAACACATAGAGGAGAAACAACGGTAGCTGTGAATGAATTAACAGTACTTTCCAAAAGCCTTTTGCCCCTTCCTGAAAAATATCACGGTATTCAGGATATTGAATTAAAATATAGGAAAAGGCATCTTGATTTGATTATGAATGATGAAACGAAAAACCTTTTTATAAGAAGAAGAGATATTATAAAGTTTATAAGAAACTATCTTGATGCAATCGATTTTATAGAGGTAGAAACGCCCGTATTACAACCGAAATATGGCGGAGCATTTGCACGCCCGTTTAATACACATCATAATACATTGGATATGCCACTATATTTAAGAATTTCGGATGAGCTTTATCTTAAAAGACTTATTGTCGGTGGACTTGAAAGAGTATATGAAATTGCAAGGGATTTTAGGAATGAAGGTATTGATAAAACACATAATCCCGAATTTACAATGATAGAAATATACCAAGCTTATGCTGATTATAATGATATGATGAATCTTGTTCAGGATATGGTTCAAAAGATGACTATAGACATAATAGGAACTACAAAAATAAATTATAAAGGGGAGGATATCGAACTTGGCGGAGAATGGGAGCGAATAGATTATTATGATACCCTGGAGAAATATACAAGTGCAAATATCAAAGAAATGGATATTAAAGAACTGAAAATATTTTGTGAAAACCACAAAATAGATATCGAAGGAAAGATTGGAAAGGGGAAAATTATAGATGAAATTTTTAAAGTAATGGTTGAAAAAAACATTAAAAATCCAACATTTGTAATGAATCAGCCAAAAGAGATCTCACCTCTTGCAAAATTACATCGTGATGATAAATCGAAGGTCGAGAGATTCGAGCTTCTTATTTTAGGGACAGAATATGCAAATGCGTTCAGTGAGCTTAACAATCCTCTTGAGCAGAGAGAACGGTTTGAATACCAAATGACATTAAGAAAAGAGGGTGAAATGGAAATCCAAGAAATCGATGAAGATTATCTTGAAGCTATGGAATATGGGATGCCTCCTACAGGTGGTATAGGTATAGGTGTAGATAGACTTGTAATGTTACTTACAGGAAGTGATACAATAAAGGATGTTCTTTTATTCCCGCTTTTAAAGAGTAAATAGTGTATAAAATATTTATTTCAAAGAGATATCTCTGGGCGAGAAATAGTAATACATTTCAGAGGATAACGACTATAATATCTATAGCGGGTATATTTCTCGGTGTAACTGCAATGCTTGTAATATTGCCTATTATGAACGGTTTACAAGAGGACATCAGAGACAATATATTAGGTGTCAGTGCACATGTTATTCTGCTTAGGTATTACAATGAACCTATTGCGAATTATGATTCCCTGTTGAAAATAGTCAACAAAGAACCTGAGGTTATATCATCAGCCCCATTTATATATACAAAAGTTATACTAAATAATGGTAATTATACGGATGGCATTGTTTTAAGAGGTTATGATGAAAAATACGGAGAGAGGGTTTCTAAAATTAAGAAACACATTATTGAAGGAGAATTTGAATTGGGGAATAAAAAAATTATACTTGGAAAAGATCTTGCTGATAATATGAGAATACATATCGGAGATAAAATCAAGGTATTTTCTCCACATACGACAACAATGACTCCAATGGGATTAATTCCTCAATCGGAAAGATTTAAGGTCACAGGTATATTTGATGTAGGTGTTTATGAATATAACTCAGGTTTAGCATATATATCAATGAGTGATGCTCAGAATTTAATGGAAATGGGAAATAGAATAACCGGAATAGAAATAAAGATAAAGAATATATATAATGCAAGAGTATTCGGAAGAAAGTTGGAAAAGAAGTTAGAGTATCCATATAGAACGAATAATTGGATTGATCTCAATTCAAGTCTGTTTTCCGCATTGAAATTAGAGAAAATCGGAATGTTTATAATACTGAGTTTTATTACTGTTGTAGCAGCATTTAATATAGCTGCAATGCTTTTTATGATTGTAACGATAAAAACAAGAGAAATTGGTATATTAAGAGCAATGGGGGCTAAGAGGAAAGATATTATGTGGATATTTGTTTTACAAGGTATATTTGTTGGATTTATAGGAACTGTTTTGGGAAACATAGCAGGATTTACAATATCATATTTGCTGGGGAAGTATCAATTTATTCAAATGCCTAAAGGGGTCTATATGTTAAATACATTGCCTGTAAAGATGCATATCAGTGATTTCTTACTTGTATCCGGTTGTGCAATATTAATAAGTTTTTTGCTAACGCTTTATCCTGCATATAAAGCATCAAAAATGGAACCCCAAGAGGCGATAAGATATGAATAATATATTAAAAATTGTAAACATTAAGAAATCATATATAGATAATTCAAAACTATTAAAGATATTATATGGAATAGATATGGAGATAAATGAGGGTGAAATTACAACTATCATAGGACCTTCCGGAGCAGGCAAAAGTACACTTCTCCATATTATGGGGCTTCTGGATAGACCTGATTCCGGGGATATTATTTTTAGGAATAAATCTGTTTTTAATAGTTCGGATGACGAATTATCCGATATAAGAAACAGGGAATTCGGTTTTATATTTCAGTTTCATCATCTTCTTTCAGAATTTAGTGCGATTGAAAATATAATGATTCCTCTACTTATTCAAAATATGGATTATTCGATAGCAAAGGAAAGAGCGAAAATTCTATTGAAACATATGGGATTGATTAACCGACAATATCATAAACCAATGCACCTCTCGGGAGGGGAAAGACAGAGAGTAGCTATTGCAAGGGCTTTGGTAACGGAACCTAAGATTATCTTTGCCGATGAACCGACAGGGAATTTGGACCAAAAAACAGGAAAAGTAGTTTTTAATATAATGTATAATGTCGTTAAAGAGAGAGGAATTGCACTTGTGATTGTTACTCACGACAGAATTGTTGAGAAATATTCAAATAAAATAGCTTATCTGGTTGACGGCAAACTGCAAAATCATTATTATATGGGAATAGAAGATGAAACTTGATATAAGTATTGTTTGCCCTAATTGTGGAAAGACACTTGAAGAGATTCACAATGACAGAAGGCCGGGATGTGCTTTTTGTTATACGGTTTTTTCCAATTATATTGAGAAAAATCTCAACTTAATGCATGGTTCTTTTATTCATGTGGGTATGATCCCCAAAATTAGGGATGAGAGAGAAAAACTAAAGAGTGAATACTTCAGATTGAAAAAAGATCTTAGAGAAGCAATCGGGAAAGAGGACTATAAGGCAGCTTACGGTATAGATGAAGATTTAAAACTTATAAGGGAGAAACTCAGTGCAGAAGATTAAAACGGCAGATGTGGATAACCTAATAGGGATAATTCCCGAATGGGTAAATGTGGATTCGATTAATCAGGATATAGTATTGATGTCGAGAATTATGTTATATAGAAATTTTTCAAACTATGTATTCCCCGAAAAAGCGGGATTATTGAATATGGTAAGATTAAAGAAAGAGATATTTTCGATTATCGATTCGTATAAGGATAAAAATGATTTTAAATACTTCAACGGAACCAATATGAATGATGAAGAATTTTTGCTTTTGAAAGAGTATTTAATGCTGGGAACCGATTGCTTTAAAACCGAAAAAGAAAAGACAGGTATTATAGTTGATGATATATTAAGTACATTTATTCTTGTAAATGCCGATAATCACATTGCATTAATTAAAAATATTAGTGATAGTTCTTTTAAAAAATCATTTTCAAATATTTATAGTATAGAGCAATATTTTGAAAAATATTTAACATATGCTTTTAGTGGTACATATGGCTATTTAACATCTTCTTTGAATACATCGGGAACAGGTTTGAAATTAGAGGTATTACTGGATTTAACAGGTATATCAAATAAAAACAAATTCGATTCTGTTGATATTATCATAAAAAATTTTAAAATAGCAATTGAGAAATTTCCATATGAAGGATATGAAACAACTTCTTTTTACAAAATTTCGAATAGAATTACGATTGGAATGGATGAGAATGAAATAATCGATAATATGATAAAAGCTGTAAAAGAAATTATCAATTGTGAACGCCAGAACAGAGAGGAATTAACAGATGATTTAAGATTCAAAGATAAAATAATCAGGAATTACGCAATATTTAAAGATGCATTATTGATGTCGGATAATGAAATTCTGCAAACGATATCTTTACTTAGGCTGGGAATAGTTTTTGGCTGGATTACCGATATTGATCTAAAAGCAACAAAAAGAATTTTAATTGAAACAGGAGCGAGATATCTTAGAATGAAATATAAATTGAATGAACATGATTTTCCCTCTGAAATAATGCAGATAAGAAAAAATCATATAAACAAAATATTAGGGGAATAATATGGAGTTATGGTATTCGGAAACAGTCAAAAGATTGATTAGAATTTCTTATGATGAAGCAATAAGATTGGGAAATAGGAATGTAGATCAGCAACATATTTTACTTGCATTTATAAAAGATGTAGAAGATTACCAAACTTCAGGAATAAGAATCATTGAACAGCTGGGTATAAGTATGGATGAGATGAAAACATATATTGAAAATACTAAACGGAAATCGATTATCGTGAGAAGGAAAGATTTAAAAGAGAGTGATGCCTATAAAGCCTCTTTCTGGTATGCAAAGAATGAAGCGAGGGAAGATAATGCAAGGGGTGTATATGGTATTCACCTTCTTTTAGGTATGTTTAAAATCAAAGGTGGTTTTACTGACGAGTATTTTACCGGTTATGGTGTTAATTATGAAATGTTAAAGAAAATAAAAGATACTGGCAGGAAGGAATTAAAGGAATTAAAAGATGATCAAATTCCCGAAGGAGGGGAAAAATTTCTTGAAAAATTCACAAGAAACCTGAATAGGCTTGCAGAGGAAGATAAACTTGATCCTATTATAGGTAGGGATGAAGAAATCGAACGATTAATACAAGTAATTGCAAGAAGAAAGAAAAATAATCCTGTTCTTATCGGAGAACCGGGAGTAGGGAAAACAGCTATAGTTGAAGGACTTGCAGAAAGAATAATCGAAGGGATTGTTCCTCGTCAAATAAGAAATAAAACAATATTGCAACTTGATTTGACATCCCTTATTGCCGGGACAAAATATAGAGGGCAATTCGAAGGGCGAATGAAGGTCTTATTCGAAGCATTAAAGGATAAAACAGATACAATTGTTTTTATTGATGAATTACATACTATTCTCGGGGCTGGAGCGGCTGAAGGATCAATGGATGTTGCAAATATGATTAAACCTCCACTATCAAGAGGAGAAATTCAGGTTATAGGAGCAACAACCTTCGAGGAATATCGTAAATATATTGAGAAAGATGGAGCACTTGAAAGGAGGTTTCAATCTATTAATGTAGAGGAAACGACTATTAAAGAAACATATGAAATCCTTAAAGGGTTACAAAACAGGTATGAATCATTTCACAATGTAAAATATACGGATGAAGCGATACTTGCTTCGGTAAAATTGTCTGCAAGGTATATTCAAGATCGATTTCTACCGGATAAAGCAATAGATGTTATAGATGAATCGGGTGCTAGAGCTAACCTTCAATTTGATGATGGTTTATCTATGGATGAGATAAAAAAACTTAAAAATGAAGTTAAGGAAAGTCATAAATCGAAAGAGACTGCGATTAGTCATGGAGATTATAAGAAGGCATCTATTTGCAGGGAAAAAGAGATCAAATTACAGAATAAAATCAGTTCTATTAACAGGAGAAGGACTGTAATTATTAATGAAAATGATATTAGAGCTGTTGTAGCTCAATGGACACATATCCCAATTGCAAGTATAAATGTTAGTGAAAGGAATAAACTAATTAACATTGAAAATGAGTTGGGAAAATATATTATAGGTCAGGATAAAGCAATAGAAGTTATTTCAAGATCACTAAGAAGAAATTATTCAGGGCTTCGTGATCCAAGAAGACCTATCGGATCATTTATATTTATGGGTCCTACAGGGGTAGGGAAAACTCAAATTGCAAGGATTCTTGCAAAGATACTTTTCGGAGATTTTGATGCTCTTATCAGAATAAATATGAGTGAATATAGTGAGAAATTTAGTGTTTCAAGATTAATAGGAGCTCCCCCGGGATATGTCGGTTATACCGAAGGGGGACAACTTACCACTCAAATTAGAAGAAGACCTTATTCGATTGTACTTTTTGATGAAATAGAAAAAGCTGATGAAGAGATCAATAGTATACTCTTGCAAATACTCGATGAGGGGGTTGTTCAAGACTCGAGTGGAAGAAAAATAAATTTTAGAAATACGATAATTATACTTACATCGAATATTGGTACGAAATTCGTAAAAACTGGAATTACAATGGGGTTCAAGAGTGATAATCTTGCCGGGATCGATTTTAAGAATAAAATGGAAAATGTTCTTAAGGAGCAATATAATCCTGAATTTTTAAACAGATTTGATGAAATAGTCTATTTCAATCAACTTAGTAAATCAAACATAGAAGACATTGTGGAAATTCTATTCAAAGAGATGACAATACGATTAGAAGATCTGGAATTAAATGTTATTTTGAACAATGAAGCGAAAATATTCCTGGCTTCCGAGGGGTATGACCCTGTGTACGGAGCGAGGTATTTAAGAAATGTTATGGAGAAGAAGTTACTCGATCCTCTCTCTGAAATGATATTAAAAGAGAATATAGAGGAAGGCAATACAATAGATATATCGTTAAAGAAAAATAACCTTGATTTTCGAATTATTAAAAGTAGAAAGAAAAACAAGGTAATTACCACATAGGAGGAACCATTGAAAAAAATTTGTTTTATAACAGGAGTAATATTACTTTTCTATATTCATATTTCAGCTGTTTATGTTACGGATATTTTAATTTCAGGAAATATAAATATGTCGGAATCCGTTGTTCTAAGTGCTTCTCAAATTCATCTCGGGGATGATATAAACTCTGAGAAGATTGATAATGCTATAAAGAGTATATATAAATTAGGCTTTTTTCAAAATGTAAAAATTGATATTATTCCAAATAAAGATGATCAATGTGAAATAAATATTATTATTGTAGAATATCCCATAATTAAGGATATAGATTTTAAAGGAACAGGAGTGATAAAAAGGAAGTCGCTTAAAGATGATTATAAATTAAATATTGGTAGTGTCGCTTCTGATAAAAATCTCTTTCATTGGAAAAGGGATATGGAAAAAAAATATATTGAAAAGGGATTTCTTAATGTTTTTATTAATCTTAACATTATAAATACAGATACATTAAAAAACACTACTACGCTTCAAATTGCTATTATAGAAAATCAGAAGATCATATTGAGAGATATAGTCTTTGAGGGTAATCATAATATTAAACCTGCTAAACTTGCTGGCATAATGAAAAACAAACCAAGAAAGGGAATATTCTTCTGGCGAGGGAGGTTTGATGAAGAGAAATTTGAGGAGGATAAAGTTAAAATTGTCGAATATTATGCTGATAATGGATTTCCCTTTGCAAAGGTGGAAAAAACATATTCGACATTTGACGAAAAGGGAAACAATATGATTCTTCATATTGTTATTGATGAATCAGATAAGATATACTTTGGAAAAATAGATTTAGAAGGTAATGAAGTTTTTAAAAGCAAATATCTGGAAAAATTATTTAAGATTGAAGAAGGAAAACTTTATAACAGGAAAAATCTTGATAAAACTATTCAAAATCTCTACGAAATTTATGGTAATAGGGGGTATCTCTTTTTGCAGGTAATACCAAAAAAGAAAGTTGAAGGGAATAATATGAACATAACACTTCAAATTGTAGAAAATTTTCCTGCATATCTAAGATATATAAATATTGCAGGTAATACAAAAACACATGAAAATGTTATAAGAAGAGAAATGACAATATTTCCCGGAGAGTTATTAAAGAGAGCAAGGCTCATTGAAACACAGAGAAAGTTAGCTCAACTCAATTACTTCGAAGATTTATCTCTTGATACAAAGATTATTGATGATTCGGGAAATGTAGACTTAACATTCAAAGTTAAAGAAAAAAGCACGGAAACGGTTTCGGGAGGGGTTGGATATTCTCAAGTCGATGGAATTACAGGTAATATTTCTCTGTCCTTTCAAAATCTTTTAGGTACAGGGAGAAAGATAAGTCTTCAATTTGATAAAGGAAAAACACTTAATAATTTTCAGCTTTCTTTTAGTGAACCATGGTTATTCGATACAAAGGCGAGCTTAGGTTCTAACATATTTTATACTACAAGAACGGTTACATATACATACGATTCATTGTCTATAGACACTACAGTAATAGATTCTACTACAGATAGCACTACAATCGATTCAATCCATACATTAGTTCCATTTGATGTAAATGAAAATACAAAAGGTTTTAGTGTAACTGCTGGTAAATATATCCAACAATTCCGTTACTTAAAAGGTTTCATTGGCTATACACTACAGAATACTGATTTTTACACAACAGATACGGCACATGTTAATGATTATATAAAAACACAACTCGGTAATAAATGGAAAAGTGCAGTATCGTTGACATGTATAAGAGATTCCAGAGAGAAAATTTTTAATCCTTTAAATGGTTCATTTGCCAAGTTTTCTTCGGAATTCGTAGGTGGTCCCTTTTTCGGGGATGAACACTTCCAGAAATATACGATTGACGGAAGATACTATCGCAAGATTATTGGCATTGTTAGTATTATGACAAGAGGGGTTTATGGGACATGTTTCGGTTATAAAACACCCGGAGATGTTCCCTTATTGGAAAAATTTTTAATAGGGGGGGTAGGCGACCTTGGTTTAAGGGGATATTCCGATAGATCGATTGGATTTAATAATATGTCCGGTTATCAATACGCGGGAAGAGCATATTTTATAAGTAATATTGAATTACACTTTCAAGCAAATGATAATATTTATGCTATTGGCTTTTTTGATATAGGAAATGTATGGAGTTCATTTACCGATGGTTTTAACAAGAGGTTTTGGCCAATGAAAAAAGGTGCCGGAGTGGGTATCAGGTTAGAAGTTCCTATGATTGGCATTCTCGGTTTTGATTATGGTTATGGTTTTGATAGAAGTGGTGGAGGGATGTGGGAACCTCATATTCAAATAGGAACTACATTTTAGGAGATATAATGAAAAGAATTATATTATTGATATTATTGTTTGTACCTGCAATTGTCTTTTCCGAAGATAAGATAGGTTATGTTGATACGGAGAAAATAATAAATTCATATAGTGAAATGAATATTATTAAAACACAAATGGATATTTTAACAAGTCAATGGCAAAGGCAATTAGGAGAAAAAAAACTTGAGATAAATAAACTTAAAAAGGAATTGGAATCTAAAAAGCTTGTCATCTCATATGAAATGCAAAAGGAAAAAGAGAAAGAAATCAATAGGAAAGAGAAGGGATTTGCAATATTTATGGATAGTATATGGGGAGAGAAAGGTGTTTTAGATACGAAAAAGAAAGAGCTTTCCGGAGAAGTAACAGATAAGATTAAAAAGGCAATCGAAAAAATAGCTAAGGAACAGGATTTTTCTATTGTTTTTGATATCAGCAAAAGTGGTATTATCTATTCACAAAGAGGGGTAGATCTTACCTCTTATATAATTGAAGAGCTGAATAAAGAGGTAGAAGGACATAAAATATCAAAAACATTAGAGATTGCAGTGCCCTATATTTATGAGATGAATAATGAAGCACAAGAAATGAAGATAGGATCAAAATTGCGTGATATGCTTATACCTGCAATTAATAGATTGGGGGATTTTGAATTTACAAAAATACAGGATATTAATAATGCTTTAAATAGTATGGGTATAAGTAATTTAAAGAATAAGATACCTGATGAAAAACTAATATTATTAAGTAAAAATATTAATGTGGATTATGTTATCTATATTTTATCCGAAGTAAATATAGGTATAGTAAAAATAAGCATTAAATTGATTAATGGAAGAACAGGACAAATCGCCTTACAAAGTGAACATAACATAAATACAGATAAGGAATTGGATAAATTGATAAACAGTATCTTGCAGGATATTAAACCTATAATAGGGATATAGTATGAATGATATAAATGATATAATGAAAGTTATGCCTCATAGATATCCATTTTTACTTATAGATAGGATTCTCGAGGTGGATAAAGAACATGTTAAAGCATTAAAAAATGTAACGATTAATGAACCTTTCTTTCAAGGGCATTTTCCCGGACATCCTATTATGCCTGGTGTTTTGATAGTAGAATCACTTGCCCAAGCCGGTGGTATTTTAGTAATGAAATATATGAAAAATCTTGAAGATTATTTGTTTTATTTTATGAAAATAGATAAGGTAAAATTTAGAAAACCGGTTTTACCAGGAGATACACTTATACATCACATTAAATTGTTAAAAGAGAGAGGAAATATATTTATAATTGAGGGGAAATCTTATGTTGAGGATAAGTTGGTTTGTCAAGGAGAATTTACAACTATGATTATAGAAAAATAGGAGTACGGATATTATAGAAAAAAGACAGGGAATTGGAAGTAATTTCAAAAAAGGTGCATTTTCAAACATTGAAGAAAATGTTCTTATAGGAGACAATGTAACGATAGGGAACGGTGTAATTCTTTATGATGGTGTTATAATTGGTTCCGATGTAAATATCGGGGATTTCGTAACAGTGAATGCCCCATTGAATTATAAGAATAGTGAATCTGGAAGAACTGTTATCGGTGATGGTGTCGATATATATTCATATACTTTGATTCAGGCGGGAACAGGTGGCAATTTCACAAGTATAGATTCCGGAGCAAGAATATTGGGACATTCTACTGTTGGGTATAATGCGAGAATAGGACAGGATGCAATTATTGCTACAGAGTCAATTATTGGACACGATGTAGAGATAGGAGAGGCTTCAATAATAAATGCAAGGTCTTATATCAGACCGTGTGTAAGAGTAGGGAAACTTACACACATTGCAACAATTAGTAGTATAGAATATGATGTTATTCCTTTTTCTATTGTTAAAGGGATTACCCCTTTTGTTGAAAATGTCAACTTAAAAGGATTAAAGAATTATGGATATAGTGATGAGGAAATTGAAATCGTAATGAGGGCTTTCGAAATTATTTTCAATGAAGGACACACAAATAAAATGGCTGTAGATATTATTAAGGAGAAATTGGAGTTGAAGGAAATAGTAAAAGAAATTATCGCATTTATAGGAACAAGCAACAGAGGTTTATTAAAATAGGAGAAACTATGATTAAATTATTTAATACTCTTACAGACAAAAAAGAGGAATTTATACCAATAAATGCAGGTAAGGTTTTAATGTATGTTTGTGGTATGACAGTACAAAACAGGCCTCATTTAGGTCATATGCGAGTATATGTAATGTCTGATTTGATTAGAAGAGTATTTGAATATAATGGTTACAATGTAAAAGTTGTTCAGAATTTTACGGATATAGATGATAAAGTCATTGAACGTGCAAGAGAATTCAATACAGATTATAGATTGCTGGGAGAAAAGTATATTAAAGAATATATCGAGTCTTCTGTGATTATGAATATCAAACCTCCCTATTATTATCCAAAAGCAACGCAACATATTGAGGAAATTATAAAGCTTGTAGATAAATTAATTAAAAGAGGTTATGCATATGTTGTAAAAGGGAATGTTTATTATTCCACAAATAAATTTAAAGAATATGGCAAACTTTCAAAGAAGAGGATAGAAGATTTAATCTCAGGCTCAAGAGTAAAAATCAATCCGGATAAAAAAAATCCTCTTGATTTTGTATTATGGAAAATTTCGAAAAAAGGGGAACCATTCTGGCATTCTCCCTGGGGGAAAGGAAGACCTGGATGGCATATAGAATGTTCTGCAATGAGTATGAAATATCTTGGTGAAACATTTGATATTCATGCTGGAGGAACTGATTTAATATTCCCTCATCATGAGAATGAAATTGCTCAAAGTGAAGCTGCTACAGGTAAGATATTTGCAAATTACTGGGTTCACAACGAAATGCTGAGAATTAAGGGAGAAAAAATGTCCAAATCTCTTAGCAACTTTCTTGCTGTCAAAGATATACTAAATAGAATTAGTCCGAACTCTTTACGCCTTTATTATTTGAAAACACACTTTAAAAGCCCTCTTGAATATGATGATAATAGTTTGAATGAATCATCTAATGCAATGAATAGAGTTGAGCGTTTCGTTGGAGAAAATTATATTTCGGAAAATAAATTAAATATGGATCTGTTTGAAGGTGTTATGAATGATTTGAATGACAATTTCAACACACCTAAAGTTCTTGGAACACTATTTTTTAATTTAAGAGAAGCAAACAGCGGTAGGGGGGACAAACATGAAGTTGCCGGAACAATCAAAAAAGCATTTGAAATAATGGGGTTTGTATTCCAAAAGAAGGAAAGAGATAATAAAATCGATGATATTATGAATTTGATAATTGAAATAAGAAAGGATTTAAGAGAAAATAAATGTTTTCAAATTGCTGATAAAATAAGATATAAATTGGAAAAACAGGGTATTGAGTTAATGGATGGGCAAGATGGAACGAAATGGAATATTAGATAGAGGAGGAAATCATGACAATTAGAAAAGGCAATGCAGCATTAGTTATATCATTTATTCTTGCTGCGGTTATTGTAATAGGTATTATTGTTCTTTTATCCGATCCAAGTAATATAATAATGGGAAAGGTAAAATCTCTTCCGAACTTCTTTGGACTTAACAAGGGAGATGCATTACTTACAGCACAGCAAATAGGTATAATTGTAAAAATCGATTCTGTAAACGACGATAATTTACCATATAATATTATTATTAAACAGAATCCTTTACCGGGAAAATCTTTAACAAAGGGGGATATTATTTATTTAAAATTAAATAATAAGGAGCTAAATAAGTTTGCAATACCGGACTTTAGAAATATGCAGTTAAATGATGTGGAAAAGGAGATAGACAAATTGGGTTTGGTACTTGGGGAGATTAAAAAGGTAGATAATAAAAGCTTGGAACCTAATAGTATAATTTCTCAAATGCCAGCACCAGGAACCATAATTGAAAAAGGTGATAAAATAGACTTAACAATTGCATCTAAACCAAAAATTGATTCAAGAATAAAGATTCCAAATATAAAAGGGAAATACTACACTACTGCAAGAAAAATATTGTTGGATAAAGGATTTAAGGTTTTAATTAGGTATAAAATCAATATTGAATATGATTTCGATCTTGTTTTAGATCAATATCCATTAGCGGGAACAAATGCAAAGAAGGGTACAACCGTTACAATATATGTAAATCATGAAGAGTGATAAAAAAAGCAAAAGGAAAAGCAATCCGTTTGTAGGCATATCAATTGCAATTGTCTCATTTGTAATAGGTTTTTTCATTGTAAATTATTTAATAATGCCTATAATAGTAGGAAAAGGTGAAGATACACTTGTTCCATCTCTCGTAGGTCTCAATATAAAAGATGCTCAGAAAATTATCAGGCATGAAGGATTGATTTTAGATATAACAGGATATCAATACGATACTGTTTATCAGAAAGACAGAATAATATATCAAGACCCAAAGCCCGATGAAATCACAAAAAAGGGTAGAAAAATCACTGCAATTGTATCAAGAGGTATAAAAGCAAATATTATGCCATATATTATCGGTATACCTTTAAGTAATGCCATTGAAGTACTTAAAAGTAAAAATATTAACAATGGAATAAATAAAATATTCACATCTTCCGATAATGTACCGAGAAACTATATTGTTTCTACTATTCCTGATGCAGATGAAAGTATATCCCCAAGTATGATGATAACAGTTTTTATAAGTAAAGGTAGTGAGAGTGATACATTATCTATGCCTAATATTACAGGATTAAGTTTTATTGAAGCTCTTAATAAGGTAAAATCTCTTAACCTCATTCTTGGGAATATCGAATGTGAAGACAATATAGATAGTGTTAACAGTAAGGTTATACTACAATATCCGGAAGAGGGGGATATGATCTCTCCCGGTGATAGTGTTAATATTGTATTACATAAAGAATGAAGAATTTAGTTGCACCATCAATACTTTCGGCTGATTTCTCCCATCTCGAGAACGATATAAATAAATTAAAATATTCGGGAGCGGACATATTACATATTGATGTAATGGACGGACATTTTGTACCAAATATTACAATTGGTCCGGTGGTTGTAAAAGATATTCGTAAGGTAACAGATTTGCCAATTGATTGTCATTTAATGATTTCAAATCCGGAAATGTATTTTGAAGATTTCCTTGAAATCGGTATTCAATATATATCAATGCATATCGAGTTAAATAGAAGTGTTAAAAAGTGTTATGAAATTGTAAAAAGATATAAAGCTAAGTTTGGAATTGCAATTAACCCGGAGACAAAGACTGATAAATTAAAAGGGATTATTGATATTGCGGATTATATTTTGATAATGACTGTTCACCCTGGTTTTAGCGGGCAAGCATTCATTAAGGAAGCTTCACTTAAAATACCTGTTATTAGAAATATGGGATACAATGGTTTGATTGAGGTGGATGGCGGCATTAATGCAGAAATTGCTAAAGAGTTAAGAAAATTAGGAGCAGATATAATTGTTTCAGGAAGCTATATCTTTAGAAATAATATAAAAGAAGCTATTAAAATGTTGAGGTGACAATGGATAAAATTATAATATTGGATTTTGGTTCACAATATACTCAGTTAATTGCTAGAAAGATAAGGGAGTTAAATGTCTATTCAGAAATTGTTCCATTTAATATCACCGCGGAAAAATTATCTCAATACAAACCTGATGGATTAATTTTATCTGGTGGTCCATCAAGTGTTTATGAAAAAAATGCACCTCATGCCGATGAGAAAATATTTGATCTTAATATTCCTATTCTCGGTATCTGTTACGGAATGATGGAAATAGTATATAGATTTGGGGGGACTGTTATAAAAGCATCGGAGAGAGAATATGGCAAAGCAAATCTTATAATTGACGGCAAGACACCCCTTTTTTATGGAATTAAGAATAAATCCGTAATGTGGATGAGTCACGGAGATAAAGTAACCGTTATACCTGAGGGATTTATATCAAAAGCATATACATCTAATTCGGAATATGCTGTTATTGAAAATATCAAAAAACGAATTTGGGGAATACAATTTCACCCTGAAGTACATCATTCCGAGAGAGGGAAAGAGATTTTGTGTAATTTTATAGAGAGAATTTGTAAAATTGGGAGGACATGGAATATAAGTTCTTTTATTGATTCTGAAATTGAAAAGATAAGAAAGCAAATAGGGAATGATAAAGTAATCCTCGGGCTTTCCGGAGGAGTCGATTCGGCAGTTGCCTGTTTCCTTCTAAAAAAGGCAGTAGGAGACAACCTCTATTCAATTTATATCGATACGGGATTAATGAGGAAGGGCGAAAAAGAGGAGATATATAATGTATTCTCCCCAATGCTTGGGGAGAGATTTATTTCACTTAATGAGAGTGAAATCTTTATCGAAAGACTTAAAGGTGTTGAAGATCCGGAAAAGAAAAGAAAAATTATAGGAAAAACATTTATAAAAATATTTGAACGAACGGCAAAAAGGATTAAAGGGGTGAAGTACCTTGCTCAAGGAACTTTATATCCGGATATGATAGAATCTATTTCAGTATTGGGACCATCCAAAACAATCAAAAGCCACCATAATGTTGGTGGTCTTCCCAATAGAATGAAACTTAAATTGATTGAACCTTTAAAAATGCTTTTTAAGGATGAAGTCAGAGAAATGGGGAAAATTCTTGGTGTTCCCGATAACATAATCAAGAGACATCCTTTTCCGGGGCCTGGACTTTCTATTAGAATGATTGGTGCAATAAATGATAGCGACTTATGTATCTTAAGAGAAGCAGATGACATATATATTGAGGAACTTAAGAAAAATGGACTTTATGATGAAATATGGCAAGCATTTGCTGTTCTTCTCCCGATTAAAACAGTGGGTGTAATGGGAGACAATAGGACTTATGAAAAAGTTCTAAGCCTTAGGGCTGTCGTTAGTGTCGATGGTATGACAGCTAATTTTTATCATATGCCATATGAAATTATGGAAAAAATATCAAATAGAATAATTAATGAGGTTCAGGGAATTAATAGGGTTGTTTTTGATATTAGTTCCAAACCACCGGCAACAATAGAGTGGGAATAAACAAAGGGAAGGGAGAGATAATATTTTCTCCTTGACAAAATTTGTTTTTTTGTTAGAATACAGCAAGATTAAATGCTGATTTGAACATAATATTCTTATAGGAGGATGATTTCAATGGCAGGTGTCAAGGTTAGAGAGTCAGAATCGTTTGAAAACGCACTTAGAAGATTTAAAAGAATAACTGAGCGCGCTGGCATTCTTAGTGACTTAAAAAAACATCAAAGATATGAGAAACCGAGTGAAAAGAAAAAAAAGAAATTACTTAATTCAATGAGGAAAACAAAGAAGCCCAGAACGACATCACAAGATTATTGATGAATCCTATAGATTTAGTATTCATTGTACTAACTGTAGGTTTTTCTATTTTCGGATATAAAAAAGGTTTTATTAGAGAAGTAGGAGCTATTATAAGTCTTCTCGTTTCTCTAATATTCGCCTATATATTTTCTAAGCCATTTTCGTTAATACTTGCAAATTATATACAAGGGTTAAACCAGGGATTGGTGCAGTTTATTTCTTTTCTAACAATTCTTATAGGGGGGACAATATTATTCTATATGTTTTTTATTGTATTTAAGAGAATTATCAATATAACACTGTTGGGAATTGTCGATAGTTTACTTGGCATGGGGCTTGGTATTTTGAAAACAGCAATAATATTATTAGTGGTTTATTCAATATTGATGTGGAAACCGATTTATAATGCAACGAAAAAAACGACAGACAAATCATTCGCAATAAATACAACGGAAAAATATCTACCCTATATAAAAACATATTGGGGTATATCATACAAAAAAATAAAAGAATCGAAGTTGATTGAAAATGTACAGAAAAACGACACGGGAAACATTAGAATACAACCAAATTCTGGAAATAATTAAGCAATATTGGCCAGAAAAAATCTTATTTAAAGCCCCTGAATTTTCAAAGAAAAGATCTGATATTAAAAATAAATTTTTGATTACTAAAGATATTATGAATTTATTGGAAATCGATTCCGATATTATTAATAACAATATCGAGGATATATCGAACATTATTGCTGACAGGGGAGAATCCGTAGTTCTTGCTCCGTATGAGATTAAAGCAATATATAATATGAATAAATACTTTTCGGATTTATATAATATTGGCATTAGGATTAAAGATGAATATTCCAATCTTGCAAATCTTCTTCTAAATATTGAAAACTTTTCAATAATTACAAAAGAGATAGAGAAGGTTTTTGATAACCAGTTTGAAATTAAAAATTCAGCTTCTCCTTTAATTAAATATTTAAGGAAACAATTAAAGCAAAAGGAGGAAGTCCTAAATAAGAGAATTTCAAGTTATGTTAGAAAGCATAAAAATGAATTACAGGATGAAATTATAACCATTAGGGACGGGAGATATGTAATCCCTGTGAATAGAGAATTCAGAGCAAAGGTAGAAGGTGTTGTTCATGGTATTTCCAATACAGGCAATACACTGTTTGTCGAACCTTCATTTGCAATCGAAATCAATAATGATATTCGGACATTGATACTTGAAGAGAAACAAGAGATATATAAAATACTACTTAAAATGACACATTTTATACTTAAATTTAAGGATGCTCTTATCCTTGATATGATAATGGTAAAGGATTTTATTAAATACCTTTCATTTGCAAGGTATGCCAGGGATTATAAATGTAATATTCCTGAATTTAGCGAAAATAATGATATAATTGTAAATAATGGTCGTAATCCGATACTTCTATATACAGGAAAAAATGTTATTCCCATCAGTTTGAATATCCCGGGGAATAAGAAGATCATCGTTATAAGTGGTCCTAATGCAGGCGGGAAAACCGCAACAATAAAATTAATTGGCATATTTTCCCTTATGTTTCAATCCGGCATACCTATTCCCGCAGATAATGGAACTAAGCTTCCAATATTCGATAATATATTTGCGGATATCGGAGATGAACAATCTGTTGTTGAAAGTGTATCAACATTTACTTCACATATGCTTCACTTAAAGGAGATTATACATCATACGACAAGTAGTTCTCTTGTCCTGCTCGATGAGATTGGTTCTTCAACAGCCCCAAAGGAGGGTTCGGCTCTTGCAATAGCAACATTGAAAACACTTGAAAAAATGGGTGCCAAAATCTTTGTTACCACTCATTATGATGAATTAAAACAATTTGCCATTGAAAATAATAATGCTTTAAATATCGCTATGGGGTTCGATATTGAAAAAAGTGTTCCTACTTATCGGCTTTTTGAAGGTGTTCCCGGTTCTTCATATGCATTTTCCATTGCGAGGATGGTAGGTTTTAGAGATGATATTATAGATATTGCAGAAGAAGAAATGGGTGTCCAAAAAGGGGGATTTGAAACGGATTTTATTGTTCTCGAAGAGAAATTGAAAGGAATAGAAATAAAAGAAAAATTGCTTGATAAAAAAATAAATTTTTATGAATCATTGAGTAAAAAATATGAAATAAAATTAGAAAAGGTAAAGGAAGAAGCAAAATCTATTATTGAATATGCAAAGTCAGAAAGTGATAAATTGGTAAATAATTCAAGGAAAAAAATCGAAAAACTTGTTAAGGAAATAAAGGAAAGTAATGCTTCAAAGGAATCGATTATAAATGCAAGAGAAATTCTGAAGAAACCATCAGTTGAAAAGGAAATCAAAACAGACAATCTATTGAATATTAAAATAGGAGATTATGTAAATATTGAAAATATTGACGGAACTGGAATAATCAAGGATTTTAACAAGAAAAAGGCAAGTGTTGAGTTTAATGGTATAATATACAATGTCCCAAGGACAAGAATTTATGAAATTTTACAGAATAGGGAACAAAAGATAGAGAATGTGACAATTAAAATTTCACGAGATAGAGAGCTTTCATATGACCTTGATTTGAGAGGGAAACGAGTGGTTGAGGGTATTGAAGCAGTAGATAAATATATTGATGATGCAATAATATCAGGTGTAAGTAAATTTAGAATTATACATGGAATGGGGACGGGGGCACTAAAAGATGCAATATCCAAATTTCTAAAAGAGGATCGTAGAGTTATATCCTTTTATCCGGATGAAGGACCCGGTAGTGCAGGTTGCACTACAGTAGAAATTTAAAGAACTCTATGGTTTATTCCATTTTTCTTAAATGTTCATAGATAAAATTTTTATATTCGGGATATTTTATCATTAATTCTTCATGTTTTCCGTGACCTACTAAACTTCCCGAATCAAGAAAAATAATGTTATTTACATATTTAATCGTAGAAAGTCTATGTGATACGATAAAACAGGTAATATTTTTAAATGCAAAGTCTATATCTTCCCAAAGTTTTTCTTCATTTTCTGCATCGAGACTTGCGGTAATATCGTCCAGGATAAGTATTTCCGGTTTTTTTGCAAGAGCCCTCGCAATGGCAATTCGCTGTTTTTGTCCACCGGATAAACTCATCCCCTTTTGTCCGACAAGTGTCATATTTCCCTCTTTGAATTTATTTATTTCATCTCTCATTTGAACAATATTAATTATGTCATTTATCTGTTTATCACTTAGTTCATTGTTGCCAAACATTATGTTATCCTTGATGGAACCGGAAAAAAGCAATGGTTCCTGTGGAACATATCCTATCTTATCTCTAAATCTTATTATATCTATGCTTTCCAAGGGAATATTGTTTATGAGGATTTCCCCTTTTTCAACGGGTAAAATTCCTGTTAAAAGACCTAAAATTGTTGTTTTCCCGGCTCCTATAGGTCCCAGTATAAGCGTTTTCTCACCTTTTGAAGAATTGAAATTTATATTACTTAAAACGGATTCCTTTCTTGTTTCATAATGAAATGTAATATTTTTGAATTGTATATTCTCAATCTTATCTATTTCTATTTTACCTCTATTCTTCTTGTTTATTGTAGGAAAGTTTTTTATTTCTTCAAGCCTGTCGATATTTACGAATGCTTGCTTTCCCGATACAAATAGTTGAGGAATATCAAGAATAGGATATATCAGCATTGAGAGATAACTGTAGAAGGCATAAAATGTTCCAATTGTAATTTCTCCTTTTACAGCCATATATCCTCCAAATAGAATAACCCCAATTTGTGCGAATTGATCGACATATTCATATATAAGATTCATAACGGTATTTAATTTAACCACTTTCATTTCCGTATGAAAACGTTTATTCAGAGCGATGGAGAAAAAACGATTATATTTATTTTCACATACGAATGATTTGATTATTCGAACACCTGAAAAACTTAGCTCCAATTGATTATTTATTTCACTTATGGATTCCTGATTCCTTTTAAATGTAGAATATAATTTCTCGGATGTTATGTAAAACACAAGAACCATTATCGGGAGAGGAATTATAGACAATAATGTAAGTTTCCAATTTAAATAGAACATAGCAAGTAAGCAAAATACTATCTTGATAAATGAATTGAATGCTCTGAATATACCCGAACATAAAAACCATGATATCTTTGGAAAATCACTTATATCATCAGTCAATCTGGTAACAAGATCACCTGTCCTGAACTTACTAAAGAATTTATAATCCTTTTCAGTAATAAAGGAAAAATATTCTTTTCTCAATATATATTCGAAAAGCAGGTTCATATATCCTCTCATCCCGGGATAGATGTATGAAATCAAGCTTGCAATACCTATTGCAAAGATAATCCATAGAATACGATTTACCTCTTTCATTGGTGTTGGGAAATTATCCGGATGTACGATGATATTTTTTAATGTATCAAGAAGGTATTTAAAGACTAAAGGATATGCTACCGATACTGAAACGGACAGAATAGTAAGAAATAATAAAATAAATACCATTTTCTTATGTTTTTTCCATCTATTAATTACCCATTTTATATGATAATTCATGTTACTCCTTAATCGTTTTGCCTGTTATATGCATAAATTGTAATTCTACTAATCTTTTATATTCTAATGAACTTGAAAGAAGTTCGTTATGAGTGCCCTGAGCAATTATATTGCCATTTTGAAAGAGAAGTATCTTATCGGCATTTATTACCGAAGATAATCTATGCGCCACGATAACTGCTGTTTTTCCCTTCATTGTCGTTTTCATTGCCGCTTCGATTTTCTTTTCTGTTACCACATCAATAGAGGCGGTAGCTTCATCAAGTACAATAATTTCAGGTGAAAAAGCAATTGCTCTTGCAAAACTAAGAAGTTGCTTTTCCCCTGAAGAAATATTTTGCCCTCTTTCGCTTATTTCAGAATAAATCCCTTTTTCTGTTTTATTTATGAAATTATTAGCCTGAACAGTCGAAATTGCCGAATTTATTTTCTCCATACTGATATCATCGTTATATATCCTGATGTTTTCAAGAATATTTCCAGGAAAGAGATAAACATCCTGTAAAACAAGCCCTATTTTTGATCTCCATTGTTTTAATTGAAAATGATTCAAATTACAACCATCAACTTCGATATGCCCTTTTGTGATTCTATAAAACGCACAAAGAAGACTTATAGTCGTTGTTTTTCCACTTCCTGATGCACCTACAAATGCAACTTTTTCTCCTTTTTTTATGGAAAAATTTATTCCTTTCAAAACCCATTCATCTTCCTTGTATTTAAACCAAACATCTTTGAATATGATCTCATTATTAAATTGTGGGACTATATTACCTTCTCGTATATCATATTCTGTCTTAACAGCAAGAATATTAAATATCCTCTCAAGAGATACGAATGCTTTTTGTATAAATGTTAGATTCTCGGCAATGCCCATTAAAGGATCCAATATTCTGCTGCCATATTGAATAAATATAATAAGAGTACCAAGTGTTGCTATTCTACTAATAACTTTGGGTGCAAGAAGCCAAATAACTAAAATTAGAAATAATGAATTTGCGATAAAGCTAAACAAACCCCAGAAAGAATATTCTGTGAAAAGAGTTCTGCTTTCTAACGATTGTTTTTCTTTACTCACTTTATCAATAATATCTTTCACATCTCTTTCCTTATTGAATAACTGAACTATATGCATTCCCTGAATATATTCCGTAAGCACACCGGATACACGAGCATAAAGTTTTCTTATCTTTTTATAATACTTATTCAAATACCTAATCATTATGGTCATTAGAAATGTGATGATTATTATTGGTATCATTAGTAAAATTGTGACATATGTACTTTTCCAGAGAAGAATTATAACCATTCCGAGAAAAAACATTATATTGCCAATAATCATTATCGAAAAGGAAGAGAACAATTGTTTAACTTTTTCAGCATCACTTTCTACACGAGCTATCAACTCTCCTACCTTATATTGATCAAAATAACTCACGGGAAGCTGAAGAAGATGATCGAAAACTTCAGCTTTTATCTTTGTTACAATTTTTATACCTAATTTGGAAAGTGTAATTGTTTGAAAATAGGCAATTATTCCCGAAAATATAATGACAATTACAAATAAACCAGCGTATATAAACATATCCTTGATATCATTTTTTGGTATACTAACATCAATGATATGAGCGATTATAAGAGGATCCAATAATCTCGCTCCTGAGACAAGAAGCATTGAAAAAAGCCCCGCAAGAAAGAGATGCTTATCATGCCAGATATATGGCATAAGTTTTTTCAAATATGTAAAATATTTATGTTTAATATAGCTTTTAGACAAATTTCCTCCAAATAATTAATTTGTGTTATAGTATAATTGTTTGCAAAAGGGGGAGAGGTATTTTATATTCTAATATCGTTCATCATACACCTACATCAATAGTAAATATATATTACTATACATTTAGATAAAAATCAAGTATTTTTTTAGTGAAAATAGTAGATAGGCATAGACATACTTACCAGTTTTTCTATAGAAATTCAAATATAATCACCATCACCTCTAATCCTCTCTCTGCCTGCGCCGAGGCTTCGGTAGGCAGGCCATCAAGGGCGAGGAAGCAAAGGGAAGGAATAGCCACGAATTCACTAATAAATGGGAATAGACATCAGACGCCAGACACCAGCCGAGAGGAAGATATAGGTAACAACGAATTTCACTAAGGAGAAGGGAAATGTTTTTTACATTTAATTTCACAAAGTGGAGAATATTTTAAATTTCCCTCCACAGGCGGGAGGGAATTGAAGGGAGGGGGAGATATATTGTGTCATTGCGAACGAAGTGAAGCAATTCCACAAGAGTAAATTTAGATTGCTAATTTATTTTAGTCAAGTAAAAAATTAATTCTTTAATGTCTTCGTCGTTTCACTTCTCGCAATGACAATGATGAGATTAATGAAAGTGGTAAGTATGTCTATACCAAGTGTTAAAATAAAACAAGAACAAAACCCTTGACAAATCTCGTATATTATTGTATAATAATGCATAAGATTGGATAATAAGTAAAAGGAGGTATATATGAATGATATAATGACATTAAAAGAAGCAAGCGGATATCTCTCATTGCATCCTGAAGTATTAAGGAAAAAGGCTTCATTGGGAGAGATACCTGCAAAGAAATTAGGAAAGGGGAAAAAATCATCCTGGAGATTTGTTAAAGCGGATTTAGACGGATGGTTAAGTGTAAATAAAAACTCTGGCAGGAAAGGAGTAGATGAGAATAGAATAATTGAAGATCTTATTGATACTCTGAAAACATCTGATGAAATCAATAAAATTGAAGATGCGATAAATTCTCTTAGTATAATGAATATTAAGAATGCTGTTTCCGAGATAGCAAAATATATTAATTCTCCGTTTGAAGATATAAGGTGGCTTTCTTCAAGAGCATTGATTAAAATGGATTTTAGTAATAATAGTGAATTGTTATACAGTATATTATTGTCGGATAAATCGGATAAAGTTAAGATAGAAATAGCGGCAAAATTTGCAAAAGAAGGGGATGAATATTCAATAAATTACCTTATGGAAACATTCAGGAAAATATCCGATGAACGGGAGAAATACAATATTGCTCGTAGGTTGATAATAATTAAACCTGAAGCAGTTATCCCTTTCTTGAGAACAAAATTACATTCGTTCAATCTGGCTATACGATATAGAACATTATGTGATCTAAAAAATATAAGTTATGAAGGGATTGAAAGTGATTTGATAAATATGTTAAATGAAAGAGAATTGACAATAAAGAGAAAAGCGATAGAGATAATAGGAATGAAAAAAATAAAGGATGCTGTACCACTACTTCAAAAAATAATAGATTCGGAAGATGATAATGCTATTAAGAAAATAGCTGCTCAATCTATAGCAAAAATTTTTGGTTAATTATTGTTTACATTTCTATAATAATATATTATAATTTAGTCACTATGAAGAATTAAGAGAATTTAATCTTTGTCTTTATTTTATCCTCAATAAAATCAATACAATTTTATATAAAGGCAATTCTCTATTTAACCAATATATTAATGGAGGTTATATGTCAAATATTATTATAGATTCCGTAGATTATTATTATGATTCACCTTATGCCGAAGTATTTTCCTGCTTGTCAATAGAAATAGATACTTCATGGAAAACAGGCATTGTCGGGAGGAATGGTAGAGGTAAGACAACATTATTGAAATTAATTTCCGGTGAATTAAAAGCTATTAAAGGTGATATTCATATCTCTGATAATGTTTTTTATTATCCGTTTAAACCGGATAATATTAACGATATTACATTTAATGTAATTAAAAACAGTATTGCTCCGTTTTCTCTATGGGAAGAGGAAATGAAAAGATTAATAGAAAAAGGTGATTCCAAGAGTCTTTTGAAATATGGAGAAATTATTGAGAGGTATGAAAAACATAATGGTTATAATATAGATTCGATGATAGAGAAAGAAATTGTAAGTGTTGGACTCAGTCATAATATTTTATACCGAAATTTTAACACATTAAGTGGTGGCGAACAAACAAGAGCATTGATAATATCACTTTTCTTAAGGGTCGATGCTTTTCCATTGATAGATGAACCGACAAATCATCTTGATATGGTTGGCAGAAAAATGCTTGGGGAGTATTTATCAAGTAAAAGAGGTTTTATACTCGTATCACATGATAGATACTTTCTTGATTTATGCACGGATCATATTATTTCGATTAACAGGAATGATATTCGAATTAACAAAGGTAATTTCTCCAAATGGAAAAACAATATAGATATGGAGGAGGAATTCGAACGAAGGAAAAACGAGAACATTAAAAGAGAGATAAAATCACTAAAACATGCGGCAGATCAGAAAAAGAGATGGTCATTCAGGAAGGAAAAGGAAAAGAAGGGATCAGATGATAGTGGAGCAATAGGACATAAATCAGCGAAACTAATGAAAAGAGCATTGAATATTGAAAGGAGAATGAAGAGAAAAATAGAAGATAAGAAGTCCCTTTTAATGAATAAAGAAAAAGAGAGAAAACTCAAATTGGATAGGATTAAATCCCCCGATACGATTTTAATAATAAATAAAATTAATATAAATTTAGAAGAAAAATGTATACTTAGTGATTTCTCATTAAGTTTGGAGAAAGGAGAAAGAATTGCAATATTAGGAGAGAATGGTACAGGTAAAACAACACTTTTCAATGCAATTTGTGGAGATATCGATATAAGTAAAGGAGGTATTTATTGTCCGAATTATGTTAATTATATAAGAGCTTATCAAATACCTAAGTGGAAAGAAGGGTATTTGAATGATTATCTTTATAGCGAGGATGTGGATATTACTCTATTTAGAAATATTATGGGTGTTTTGGGTGTATGTGGGGAAATTTTCGACAGACCTCTTGAAACATTCAGTATGGGGGAAAGAAAAAAGGTCGATCTGTGCAGATCATTTATTTCTCCGGCAAATTTTTTATTATGGGATGAACCATTGAATTATATAGATCTATTCTCAAGAAAGCAAATAGAAGATGTGATTCTCAAATATAAACCGACTATGATATTTATTGAACATGACAAATATTTTATTGAAAACATTGCAACTCGGATTATTAATTTATAAAAATTATATCTTAAGTCCTAATCCCGGTTTTAGACTATTGGTATAGACATATTTACAACTTTTTCTATAAAAATATTCAAATATGGCTACTACTCTCTTGTCACTGCAAAACATAATAGATTTATCAGTTACTTCTAATTTGAAATCTATTTACGATTTATTCCCGTTGGCGATTGGCGTTCCCGTTAGCACCCTCACCTTAATTCTCTCCCATCAAGGGCGAGGAAGAAAGAGATAAGGAGATTAGCCACGAATTCACAGATTTATAACGAATTACACGAATGAGAAGGGAATATTTTTTGCTTTAATTTCACTAATTGAGACAAATTACACGAAAAATAAATATCCTTTAACTTCCCTCCCACTGGCGGGAGGGAATATAAGGGAGGGGGAGAAAGAGGGGAAACCACCACGAATTCACAAATTTATAACGAATTTCACTAAGAGAAGAGAATATTTTATTGCTTTAATTACATGAAAGAAATAAACAAGGAGAGGAGAGAAATATTAAACTATTATTTCACTAATTTATACTAATTGAACGAATAGAGAAGGGAATATTTTTTGCTTTAATTTCACTAATTGAGACAAATTACACGAAAAATAAATATCCTTTAACTTCCCTCCCACTGGCGGGAGGGAACAGAAGGGAGGGGG
>Ga0209121_10000657_pt1 | contig 36282 bp, 38 predicted proteins | sample Cruoilmetagenom3_FD_187292 | JGI IMG/M metagenome (GOLD analysis project Ga0209121, IMG submission 187292) | Oil polluted marine microbial communities from Coal Oil Point, Santa Barbara, California, USA - Sample 3 (SPAdes) (version 2) | ecosystem: Environmental > Aquatic > Marine > Oil seeps ... | reverse complement strand
ACGGTGACGCTCGCCTCTTCCTTCCGCTCTGTGATCAGACTTCCCATTGCCCAGCCCTGATCTTGTTTTGTTCGCACAAGAGAATCACAGAATGTTCTCATCTTCAATGTGGCAAGAACCTTTCGCCGTAGAAGCGTGGCGCAGCTTCATCTTCGTCAGAAAGCCGAGCCGCCCCCAAAGCTGAAATCGCTTCGCGGACCCTCGGGTTGTGGGAAATCAATGCCTTAAGGCCGAAGATTCCAAACAAAACTCGCGTTTTCGAATTTCAAAGAACACCCAGATATCGGGCTGCGGCGACTGCGCGATTCTTGGATCGCCCAAAGGGGACCCGAGGGGGGGAGCAGGTAGCCCCGGAATGGATTTGACGCGACTGACCTCCCGGATTTGGCCGTTGCCCTTGGCTCTATTGAGGAGGATCGGTGCATTCGCGCGACATTGCCATATTGGGCTCTCTGGGCCTTGGCGTGTACGGGAGGTCGGCATCCGCCGTCACGGCTTGCGCAAGGGATCTCCGTTGAACGGCGCAAACGGAGCGTGGACCGGAAAACGGCCGGTAGATTTCACGCGGGAGCCGGATCACATGCCCAAATATCTGGCAAACTGGACCTGGGTTTGCGACAATCAAACTGGAGCGCAACGGGGATTGAACGAGGGTGACACCGCAATTTCATCCATTTCCGGTCAACAGCCGGTTCGAAGACCCGGTGGTCTTTTTGGAGTTCCGGTATTCCAAGCGCGCGATCCTGTTCGACCTTGGCGATATCGCAGCGCTCGCGGAGCGGAAGATCCTTCGCATCTCCGATGTGTTCGTTTCCCACATGCACATGGACCACCTGTACGGGTTCGATCGCATGTTGCGGATCTTGCTCGGCCGGCCGCGCCGGGTGCGATTGTACGGGCCAAATGGACTCGTCGACGCCATCGGGCACAAGTTGGCCGCCTATAGCTGGAATCTCGCCCCACGAGTGCCCGGCAACCTGACGTTTGTGGTCACGGAAACCGGGGAAGATGGACGCTGCGTCCGTGCCGAGTTCGCGCTCGCCGACCGGTTCGAGAAAAGCCACGTCCAGGCCTTCCGTCTCTCTGGCGACGTTGTGCACGAGGACGCGACCTTCACCGTGCGCCGGGCGAGCCTCGATCACTACATTCCGTGCGTGGCCTACGCTTTCCAGGAACGCATCCATCTGAATGTCTTCAAGAACCGATTGGAGGCGCTTGGGCTCGGCACCGGACCTTGGCTCAATCGGCTGAAAGATGCGGTCCTGAGCGGGGCACCGGACGATCACCTTGTTCACGCCGCGTGGAAAACGCCGACGGGGCGCGAGGAACGCGATATTCCCTTGGGCCTTCTGAAGCGGGATTGTCTCAAGTTCGAGCCCGGACAGAAGATCGCCTACGTGACCGATGCGGTCTATTCCGACGAGAACCAGCATCGGATCGTCGAACTTGCGCGCGACGCCGATACCCTTTTCATCGAGACCGCCTTCGCCACCGAAGACGCGGCGCTGGCGATGGACCGCGGGCATCTGACGGCGGGACAGGCTGGAGATCTCGCGCGCCGCGCCGGCGTGCGCCGGGCCGTAGCGCTCCACATCTCGTCGCGCTACGTCGACCGGGAGGCCGACATCCTCGCCCAGTTCCACGCTGCGCACGCGGACATCGGAGCGACCCACGGCACCGCCTGACCCTGCAACGATCAAGCAAGCGCTGACACCGTGTGCGGTCGCAGGATGTCCAGGCGCGCATCAGAGCTTCAGGGTCACCCGCACCTGGCCGCTGTCTTCGGGCAATCTGAAGCGTTCGCATCCGAACACCCCGCAAAGTTTCAGCATGGCGGTGTTCTCCTTCAAGACATCCCCGAAGATCACGCCGGTGCCGCGCCGGCGGGCATAGTCGATGATCCGACGCATCACCAGAACCCCGAGGCCGAGCCCGGTCATCTCGCGCCGGATGACGATGGCGAACTCGGCATTTTCATTGTCGGGGTCGCAGGACATGCGCACGACGCCGAAGATCTCTTTGGTCCCCGGAGTGCCGGGCTCGGTCAGGATCAGCGCCATTTCCCGGTCGTAGTCGATCTGACTGAGGCGGGCGGCCTGGACGTGGGAGAGGGTTTTCATCGTCACGAAGAAGCGCAGCCGGATTTCTTCCTCACTGAGCTTCGCGAAACCGGCCTTTAGCTGCGGCTCGTCCTCAGGCCGGATTGGGCGCGGCAACAGCGTCCTCCCGTCTCCGAGCCGGATGTCTTCCTCGAGCTCCTTCGGGTAGGGGCGGATCGCCAGGCGCTCTTCCGGCGCGCGCCCAGCCTTGCCGACCCGGATCCGGGCATCGAGCGCGATGACGCCGAAGGTATCGGCGAGCAGCGGGTTGATATCCCTCTCTTTTATCTCGGCGAAGTCCACGTCCATTTGCGAGACCTTGACGAGCGTGAGGGCAATCGCATCCAGGTTGGCCGCCGGCCGGTCGCGGTAGCCTGCGAGCAGTCTCGAGATCCGGGTCCGCTCGATCGCCTCGCGGGCCAGGCGCATGTTGAGAGGCGGTAGCGCAAGGGCCCTGTCGCCGATGATTTCGGTGTCGGTTCCGCCCTGTCCGATCAGCAGCATGGGGCCGAACGGGGCGTCTTCGGTGACGCCGACGATCAATTCGAACGCATCGGGGCGCTGAATCATCGGTTGCACCTGGAAACCGTCGATTCGCGCCTGCGGCGCATGCTCCCGTACGCGCGCGCGCATCGCCGCGGCGGCGTCGCGCACTTCGCGCGACCCGGCGAGGTCGAGGGCGACGCCGCCAAAGTCGCTCTTGTGGGTGAGATCGGGCGACAGGATCTTCAGCAAGACCGCCGATCCGATCTCGGCCGCGGCCTGCGCTGCCCCCGTGGGATCCTTGGCGACGCGGGTGGTCGGTACCGGGATGTCGTAGGCCGCAAGGACCCGTTTCGCCTCCGGCTCGCTCAGCCGGTCCCGGCCCGCGGCAAGCGCCATTGCGATCACCGCCCGGGCGGCGTCGCGGTCGGGTGTGAAAGCCTCGGGCACCGATGGCACGGTGTCGGTCAGCATCTGTTGGTTTCGGCGGCAGGTGAGCAGGTGCATGAAGGCGCGCACCGCCTGGGTCGGTGTCTCGTAGGTGGGGATCCCGTTCTCGGTGAAAATCCGGCGGGCGTCCTCTGCCTGGTGATTGCCGACCCAGCTCGTCAGTACCGAAACGCGTTGGCGTTTTGCGACCGCGCCGGCAACGGCTGTGGCAGCCTCGGACTGCGAGGCAATCGCGGTTGGGCAGTTCAGGACCAGAACGGCGTCGGTGTTCGGGTCTTCGCAAATCGCTTTCATCGTGTCGGCGTAACGGGCGCCGGTGGCGTCGCCGATGATGTCGACGGGATTGGCCCGCGACCAGGTCGGCGGCAAGGCGGCATCGAGCTGCGCGAGCGTATCCGCCCCGAGTTCCGCCAGCCGTCCGCCCGCGTCCACCACAGGGTCTGTCGCCAGCACGCCGATGCCGCCGCCGTCGGTCACGATGGCGATCCGGTCGTCCTTCGGCAGGATCCCGGTGTCAGCGTTGCGACGGCGTCGAACAGCTCCTCGAGGCTGAACACCCCGCAGCATCCCGGCGCGCCGGATCGCCGTTTCGTAGACCGGGTCGGACCCGGCCATCGCGCCGGTATGCGATGCCGCGGCACGGGCGCAGGCGGGATGCCGTCTGGCCTTGACAACGATCACCGGCTTCGACCGGGCCGCGGCGCGCGCCGCCCTCTCCGGGGCGCGGCAAGGGCGGAGTTCAACGGGCTGCCGGGCGGCGCTGAGCTGAATATCGCCCACGAGGCGGTGGACCGGCATTGCGATGGCCCGCTCGCCAGGACGCCGGCCATCCGCTGGATCCCGAAACGCGGGTCGATCCGCGATTTGAGCTACGCCGATCTGGGGGCCGAGACCAACCGCTTCGCCAACGTTCTCGGCGCCTGCGGGATCGGTCCGGGCGACCGCGTCTTCTCGCTCGCGGGCCGCATCCCGGAATTCTATGTCGCCGCCCTCGGAACGCTGAAGGCCCGGAGCGTCTTCTGCCCGCTGTTTTCCGCCTTCGACCTCGAGCCGATCACTCAACGCCTGGTCATCGGCGCGGCGAAAGCGCTCGTCACCACCGAACGCCTCTACAGGCGCAAGATCGAGTTGCTCCGCGAGGCGCTGCCGGACCTCGAGCGCGTCTTCGTCGTCGGGGCGACGCAGGCCCCGGTGGATATCCCCGGCACCCACGATCTGCGCGCGCTTCTGGCTGCGGCCAGCCCGGATTTCGAGATCCCGCCGACCGACCCCGAAGACATGGCGCTCCTGCACTTCACCTCCGGCACGACCGGGCGTTCCAAGGGGGCGGTGCGCGTCCACGCGGCCGTGATCGCGCATCATGTCACCGGTCGGCTCGCCCGCGATCTCCGCCCGGACGACGTGTTCTGGTGCACTGCCGATCCCGGTTGGGTTACCGGCACCTCCTACGGCATCATCTCGCCGCTTACCAACGGCGCAACCCTGATCGTCGACGCGGCGGAATTCGATGCCGAACGCTGGCTTGGCATCCTCGACGTGCAGAAAGCCACTGTCTGGTACACCGCGCCGACCGCGATCCGGATGATGATGCGGATCGGCTCCGAGGTCGCGCGCGGGGTGGACACCTCGGCGCTGCGGTTCATCGCCAGCGTCAGCGAACCGTTCAATCCCGAGGCCGTGGTCTGGGCCTTCGGAGGCGTTCGACCTTCCCGTCCACGACAATTGGTGGCAGACCGAGACCGGTCGGATCATGATCGCAAACTACCGTTTGATGGACGTGAAGCCGGGCGCGATGGGGCGGTCTCTGCCGGGCGTCGAGGCGGCCATCGTTCGACGCGGCGCGGATGGCTGCCTCGCGCCGGTTCCCGGGGCGGGGACCGAGGGCGAGCTGGCGCTCAGGCCGGGCTGGCCGTCGATCTTCCGCGGCTACCTCGGCGAAAAAGCGCGCTACACCAAATGCCTCGCCGACGGCTGGTACCTGACCGGCGACCTCGCGAAACAGGATCCCGACGGCTACTTCTGGTTCGTCGGCCGGGTCGACGACATGATCAAAAGCGCGGGCCACCTGATCGGCCCGTTCGAGGTCGAGCGCGCGCTGATGAAACACCCGGCGGTCGCCGAGGCCGGCGCGATCGGTATTCCGCACCCGACCGTCGGGGAGGTGGTGAAGGCCTTCGTCGCTTTGAAACCCGGTCATGCGCTGCGGCTATGCACCAAGGGTGAGCGCGCCGACCAGGAGGCCGAGGCAGCTCGCGGCACCCAGGGCTGGGACGAGGATCGGCACCCGAAAGCCGTCCTCCGGGGCGGGGACGTGGCGCAGTTTCATCCACAACAGCGCCAGGTTCACCACGAAAAATACGGCGAGCATGACCCCAGACGTTGTTTCTGCAAGCGGCCCGAGTGGGATGAACAAGGCCAGAAACAGGACCACTGCTGTGACCAACGCCGTGGCGCGCACGGGCGTTCGCGTCCTCGGCGAGACCTGTCCGAGCCACGCCGGCAGGCGGCCTTTCCGCGCCATGCCGTAGGCGACCCGCGCGGCCATGATGAGGATGATGACGACGCCGTTCATCGTGGCGATGATGGCGACAAGCGTGATCGCGAGCGGTGGCAGGCCGGTCAGGCGTTCGAACAGCAGGCTGATCGGCGCGTCGCTTGCGGCCATGTCTTCGGCCGGTACGGTCCTGAGGGCGACGAAGCAGACGAGGACGTAGATCAGGGTCACGAGGATGAGCGTCGCGACGAGCGCGCGCGGCAGGTCGCGGCGCGGCTGGCGCGCCTCCTCGACGAGGTTGACGATATCGTCGAAGCCGATGAAGGCGAAGAAGGCAAACAGGCTGGCGGCCAGCACGCCCGAAACGGCGGCGGTGTCGCCCAGCGGCGGCAGGAGCGTCGACGGCAGGTCGCGAATTGCCCCGGGATCCGTGCCGATACCGGCCACGATGATGACGAGGAGCCCGGCGACCTCGACGATCGTCATCGCGCCGGCGATCGCGATCGATTCGCGTATGCCCCAAGCCGCGATCCCGGCCATCAGAAGCACGATCGCGGCGATCAGACCGGGGCGCGCCAGCGGAACCAGCTCGGCGACATAGCCCGCGGCTCCCACCGCGATGGCAGCGGCCGCGATCATCGCTTCAACAAGCACCGCCAGGCCGATCAGGATGGTGAGCCAGACGCGGTGGAACGCGGCGTCGACGTAGGCCGCTTCGCCTGCCGCCTGTGGCACCCGCGCCGACAGCTCGGCAAAAGTGCCGGCGGTAAATCCCATCACGATCGCGGAGAGCAGGAAGGCCGCCGGCGCATAGTCTCCAGCCAATACGACTGTGTCTCCGACAAGGACGTAGATCCCGGCGCCGATGGTGACACCCAGCCCGTAGAGGACGAGCCCGACCGCGCCGATCGAGCGTCTGAGACCGACCTCGTGTGTTGCGGTGTTTCCCCTTGCCGTTTGCGACATGACCCCACCTTTCCGGTGTCTTCCATGGTCATGATCGCGCCAATGCACAGGGCGTGCAATGACCCCGATCACTCGGGGAGCGCGACCGCCCCGGTCGGCTGCCCTACGAGCACCACCGGGCAGTGTGCGGCGGCCAGGAGCGCGCGTAGCTGGTCGACGCTGCGGATCGGCCCCGCTGCGCGGTCAAGCACCACCGCGGCGCAGTTGAGCCGGCTGATCCGGGCGAGAAGCGCCGCCGCATCGGGGAAGGTTTCGTCCGCCCCTGTGTCGCTGCAAGTCGCGAGCCCGAGGGCGATGGCTGTCGTCCCCGCCGCCCATGCAAGATCTTCGGCCAGATCCGCCGCATCCCGGGCGGTGCCCGCTGCTGGGGCGATCAGCACGATCCGGCCGCCAAGCCCGTGGAATTCGCGCAGCCCGTAGACCACAACGTCCCATTCGCGCGCGTCCTCCCACATCGCAACGGTCAGATCGCCCCGCCGCCGCTCCAATGGCCGCGCGGTCGCGGACAGCTCGGCAAGTCCTGACTGGAACGCCTTCGCATCGTGCTCGATCATTCGGGCGGCCTGCCGGGCAGTGGGCACGTCGTGCAGCGCACCGCTTGCCGTGACGACCCGCTGCCGCGCCAGGCGCGGCAAATCGCTCAGGATCGCCTCTTCGACGAGCAGGCCACGCACCTCCGCCTGCAGCGTGACCGCCAATTGCCGGGCCAGCCGGAGCGCGGCGCGCGCATCGGCATAGCTGGCGGCGCCGATGAGAATGCGCCGGGGCGGTCTCATGTGTCGCCCTCGCCGCCCTCGCCGGTCTCGCCGGGCCGCGAGCGAGCGAAGACCCGGCGGGTTTCGGCAAAAACACGCAATCTGGTCTCGACCCGCTCGTTGACCGAGCCCTCGGTGAACGTGCCGTCGGCTCTGCGCGCACCGGCATCGGTCCCGGTGAGGGTCTCGATCCCCTCAGAGATGGTGGTCACCGGGATCACTCTGAACTTGCCGGCCTCGACCGCCTCGACCACTGGCCTGCGCAGCATCAGGTGTTCGACATTGGCCTGGGGGATCAGGACGCCCTGGTCACCGGTCAATCCGCGTCCGACGCAGACGTCGAAGAACCCTTCGATCTTCTCGTTCACCCCGCCGATGGCCTGGACCTCGCCGAGTTGGTTGACCGAGCCGGTGACGGCGAAGCCTTGCGCGATCGGAAGGCCGGAGAGCGCCGAGAGCAGCGCGTACAGCTCGGCCGAGGAGGCGCTGTCGCCGTCGACGCCGCCGTAGCTCTGCTCGAAAACAAGACTGGCGTGCAACGAGAACGGCACGTCGTGCGCATAGGTGGCGGCGAGGTAGCCGGCGAGGATCATCACGCCCTTGGAATGCAGCGGGCCTCCAAGCTCGACCTCGCGTTCGATGTCGATCAGCTTGCCGGTTCCCATCCGAACCCGGGCGGTGATCCGCGACGGCCGACCGAACGCCGTGTCGCCAAGCACGACTACCGACAACCCGTTGACCTGTCCAACCTTCGCGCCCTCGGTGTCGATCAGCACCGTTCGGCGCGCGATCGCCTCCTGCATCCGCTCCTTGATGCGCGCGGCGCGGCGCTCTTTCTCGCCGATCGCCGTCTCGATGTCGGCTGCCGTTGTCAGATCGCTTCCGCGGCCGCCGGCGTAGTGATCGGCCTCGCGCAGGATGTCGGCGAGTGCGCCAAGGCGCAGAGACAGTTTCTTGCTATCACCCGCGAGCCGGGTCGCCTCGTCGAGCAGTCGCGCGATCCCGTCCGCAGAGATCGGCTTCAGCTTCTCACGCCGGGCATAGGCGCCGATGATCCTGGCGAAGAGCGCGAGCGACGCCTCGTCTCGGTCCACCTCGTCGGAAAAGTCCGCCTCGAGCTTGAACAGCTCACCAAAATCGGGATCGAACATCGTGAGCAGCGCATGCAGCAGGCGGTCGCCGACCAGGACCACCCGCACGTCGAGCGGGATCGGGTCGGGTTGCAGCGAGGTCGTCGATACCAAGCTCAGGCGTTCGGCGAGCGAGGTGATGCTGATCGAGCGGTTCTTGAGGCAGCGTTTCAGCGCGTCCCAGGCATAAGGTTCGGAGAGCACCCGGCGGACATCGAGGATCAGGTAACCGCCGTTGGCCACATGCAGGGCACCGGGCTTGATCATGGTGAAGTTCGTCACCAGCGAGCCCATCTGCGAAACGTGTTCGATGCGCCCGGTGAGCCGGCCGAGCGTGGGCAGGTCTTCAGTCTCCATCGGCGCGCCGTGTTCCGTTTCGCCGCCATGCGAAACCATGACATTGACCGAATAGCGACCGAACTCGGGTTCCTGGTGGAACTTGCGGATCGCCCCTGGAAACGGCCCCTCGTTCTTCTCTGCGGCGGCGGCAAGGAAGACATCGGCGTTGTCGATGATGTCTGCATGGACGGCTTCGAGGTGACTGGCCACCGCCTCGATTGCCGAGAGATCGGGGGCGACTTCCGCGATCCTGGCGGAAACCGCGCGCTCGGCCATCTTCGCATTCAGGCTTTCTATCCGCTTGCGGGCTTCCTTTTCGAGCTTGGGTGCGTCGCGAAACACCGCGGCGAGGTCGTCCTGCAAGCGGCTGATCTTCTCGTCGATTTCCGCTTGCCGGGTTTCATCGAGTTTCTCAAAATCCTCTCGTTTCAGGGCTTTGCCGTCAATGATGGCTGTCAACATGAACCCCGTGGGCGCCCGGAGCAATGCAACATCCTCGGACTTGGCGCGGTCGGCGAAATCGGCCATCCGGGCCTCCTGTACCTCACCGAGCTCCTCTTCGATGCCGCGGCGTTGCGCCTGGTATTCTTCCGAGTCGAACAGGGCCGGGATCTCGTTGGCGAGATCGTCGACCAGCGCCTCCATCGCATGTCTGAGCCGGACAGCGGTTCCCGTCGGCATCCGCAGCGCTTTCGGACGGTCCGGGGCTTCAAAGTTGTTGACGTAGGCCCAATCCGACGGCGCCTCGCAGGTCGCGGCCCGCTCGGACAGGATCTTTTGCACAGCCGCGTGCCGGCCGGTTCCGGTCGGGCCGAGCACGAACAGGTTGAAATCCCGGTGCGGGATTTCGGAAGACAACCGGATCGCGTCGAGCGCCCGCTCCTGGCCGAGGAACCCGTCGAAAGGGGCGAGATCCTCGGTAGAGCGGAACCCAAACGTCTTCGGGTCGCAGGTCTTGCAAAGGTCTTGAGCGGCCAGGGTTTTCATCGGTTTGCCCCTCTCGTCGAGTGAAGCGCGAACCACGATCATGCGCCGGGGTCAACCGCCTCAGGTGTTGGACCCGGTGCACCGTCGTCCTCGCTGAGAGTCAACACCTGTCGGCGCTCGAAGTCTACCGCCATGCGGCAATCAGCGCCCGCTGGGACGCAATGATGCGCATTGGCCGCAGGTCCCCGCTGCCAGTCCGCTGTCCCGCCGCCGCGTCCGTGAGTTCGTTCGACGAGACGGCGCGCGCCACCTCGGCATTGAAAGGCAGCGGACGACAGCACATCCGGCCAGCGTATACCAATCGCGCACTTCCGCCCGGTCAGGTCGGCGCCCTTTGCAGGTCGCTTCACGCCACCAATGCGCACTTCGAATGCGCCGCCATCGGCAGCGGCACCCAGCCCCGCGCCAGGGCGTCGAGCGCCGCCGCGAGCACCTCGGCCATCGTGTCCGTGGTCACCAGAACCTCGCTGCCATGACAGACGGCCCAGCCGACCAACCAAGTGTCGCTCATCCCGCCCGGCCGCGAATTGACCGTCGTCATGGCGCGCCTCGGTCAAATTGTTATCATTCATTCGCCGGTAATTGGAGGCAGGTGGTGAAGCGCCTGTGTAATGATGGCCTACAAACAATTCCTCTTTCATTCCCAAGCCCGTGAGAAGCTGCTCAGCGGAACGCACACGCTCGCCGAGGCGGTGCGGGTCACTCTCGGACCGAAATCGAAGTCGGTGCTGATCCAGAGGAAATGGGGTGGGCCCATCGTCTGCAACGACGGTGTGACGATCGCCAAGGAGACGAAGCTCAAGGACGCCGAGGAGGATCTGGGCGCGCAGATGCTGCGCCAGGCTGCCGAGAAGACCAGTGAGGCGGTGGGCGATGGCACTTCGACTTCCACCCTACTGGCTGAGGCGATTTTCGCCGATGGTGTCCGCAATGTCGTCGCCGGGGCGAGTGCCATCGACTTGCGTCGCGGACTCGACCGTGGGCTCGAGGTTTCGGTGGCGCGGCTGAAAGACCTGTCGAAGCCGGTGAAAACCCGTATCGAGAAGGTGCAGGTCGCCACAATCTCGGCCCACAACGATCCGGCCATCGGCGAGTTGGTGGCGGATGCGATCGAGAAGGTGGGCGATGAAGGCGCGATCACGGTGGAAGAGAGCAGGACAACCGAAACGGTGCTTGAAGTGGTCGAGGGCATGCGCTTCGACCGCGGCTTCATCTCGCCCTACTTCGTCACCGAGACAGAAGGGCTGACCTGCGATCTGGAAAATGTCGCCGTCTTTCTGCACGAGAAAAAGCTCTCGACTCTCAGGCCGATGATCCCACTTCTGGAGGCGGCGGTGCAGCAGGGCCTGCCGCTGCTCGTCATCGCCGAGGACGTGGACGACGAGGCCCTCGCGACCTTGGTGGTCAACCGGCTGCGCGGTGGCATGAAGGTGGTCGCGGTGAAGGCGCCGGGATTCGGCGACCGCCGCCGGGCGATGCTCGAAGACATCGCCGTGCTCACCGGCGCCCAGTTGGTGTCGGAAGACATGGGCATGAAGCTGGAGAACGTGACTCTCGACCATCTCGGGCGGGCCGACCGTGTTGTGGCCACCAAGGACACAACCACCATCGTCGGCGGACGCGGCGGGAAAGACGAGATCGCGGCGCGGGTGAAACAGATCCGCGCAGCCATCGCCGAGACCACCTCCGACTACGACCGGGAGAAACTCGACGAGCGGCTCGCCAAGCTCGCCGGCGGCGTCGCGGTGATCCGCGTTGGCGCGCCCTCCGAGGCCGAGGTCAAGGCGAAGAAGGAGGCGCTGGACGACGCCATCAGTTCCACCCGGGCGGCGGTCGAGGAGGGCATCGTTCCCGGCGGCGGACTGGCGCTCCTGCGTTGTGTCGAGCCGATCGAAGCGCTCGCGGCAGAGGCCGAGGGCGACGAGCGCACTGGGCTCACGGTTCTGGCGCGGGCGCTGTCGGCGCCCACGCGCGCCATTGCCGAGAACTCCGCCGTTGATCCCGGCGTCGTGGTCGCGCGGATGCAAGGCGGCGAGGGGGCCTTCGGTTTCGATGCGGCCAAGGGCAACTGGATCGACCTGATCGAGGCCGGCATCGTCGATCCAACCAAGGTGGTCCGCTCGGCGCTGGAAAACGCGGTCTCGGTGGCCGGTCTTCTGCTGCTGACCGAAGCGACAATGGTCGAGATCGAAGAGGACAAAGACCGGCCCGGCTACTCAGGTATGGGAGAGATGCAATGAAGACGCTTTCGATAACGGATACCGGCAACGGCGGGATCGACCTTGCCCTGCCGCTCGACAAGTTGTGCAACATCATCTCGCTCGCGCGGGAATACGCCACAAAAACAGCGTCGAGCGATCCGTCTGCCTCCGCCACCGAGGATGACGACATTGCGCTCGCCACGCTGGAAGACCGGCCCGCTGATCCGGCAGAATCGGAGCTCAGACAGCTCATCGACGATCTCTCCGAGGATGCCCAGATTGACCTCGTGGCGCTCACCTGGTTGGCGCGCAATGACCGGTCGCTGGAAGATTGGGCTGAACTCCGGCGGCACGCGACCGAGCAGGCGACGACGCCCACGGCGAAATACCTCATGGGGCTGCCTCTGCTGTCCAGCTATCTCACCACCGGGCTTGCCGCGTTGGGGCGCGACTGTGCGGCGGAGCTTGCGGGCCGCGCCTGACGGACAATTGCTGGCGGCGGGTAGGGCAGGGAGACGGGTCGCCTACACGGAAAGACGCTGATAGTGCTCGCCAAGCTGGTTTTTCTGTCTTCGCGCAACGAGGTCGTCCGAGCCGGTCCGCTCCGCTTGAGATCGGTGTAGGCCCTGAAACGGCCCGATCGCCGGACATCTCCAGATCATTGGGCGGGCACGGCTTCAGTTCATTTTTTCGACGGCGGAACTTGCCCATACAGGGAGCGGCGCCAACCCGTTTGTGGGCGAGGCCAGCAGCCCTGCCGCTGCTGACTTCCTACTGGTGACCATTCCGCTGATTTCGGAACCGTTCAGACCCTTGCGGATCATGAATTTTCCGGTGTTGGCAAGATCAATGTAGCTGTGGTTTTTCAGGTCGCTGAACGACCGGCTGACGGTTTCGACCGAAAGGCCCAGGTGATCCGCAATGTCGCGACGACTCATGGGAAGACTGACGTAACCTGACGTCTGTCGCGAACTGGCAAATTCGCAGAGAAACTGGAAAAGTCGTTGGGTCGCCCTGGAATGCGTCAGGAAAAGAAGGAGATGCTCGCGCTGTTGAAGGAGGGCAGCCAGGTAGCGCCTGTACTCCTGGCGCAGGGGGATATTGACGGCAAGCGCTTGTTCGATCGTGATGCGCGGAACGGCTTTCAGAATGACAAAATCGACGGCCTCCGCTGTATAATGCCATTGCTCCACATCGGATAGCCCGACGAATTCACCGTCCCGGGCGAATGCGAAAATCTGCCTCGTCCCGTCTGGGTCGATCGTGCAGCAACGCACCGTACCGGAGCTGACCCGGAAGATCGCATCGGCCGGCTCGCCATGCAGCAATATGGTGCTGTCGGGTTGGAAACGCTGCGTGAATGAATGTTCCTCGAAGAACGATTTCAGACAGGGGTAGTCGGCGTCGATCTCCCGCTTGGTGTGGCCGGTTGCACCGGAGCACTGTCCACGTTCCGGTATCTCGAGATGCGGGTGGGCTGCCGTCCCGGATCCCAAGTCTTCCGCCAGGACATGTCTCGAGGCATGGAGGTGAGAGGATGGCTTCGATTTCGGAACACCAGAACCCGTCATGGTTTCGCTCCTTTGGCACCCGGCCGGCCGAGTCAGACTCCTTCCCTTGGAACTATAGCGCATTCCGGTCCGTGGGTCGAATGGGCTGGCTGTCGCAGGGGCCTGGTCGCGACCGGACACCTGAGCACCGGAGGAGGGCGGCCCGCAGAACCCGGCGGCGGCGCCCGCGCGGGGGCGAAACGACCTTTGGTCTTTGTCCCGGGCAATCCTTCGCGCACCTGGCGGCCTCAGCCGGGAAAAGCTTGTCCCACGTCAGATTGGAGCCAGCCTTTGCCGGGCTGCCCGATCCGTGTCAGGAAACGACGGAACGCCGCCCGGCTTTCCCGAGGTGGCCTTGCAGAGCGACCCGCCGAATCGCCGGACCCGCCCTGGCTGAGCGGGACAGCGGCCCCGACTTGCGGGACCGCTGTCCGGACCGAAGCATGCGGCGGATCGTTTCACCACGGCCCGGCCTATCGGCTGCGTTCATGCGGGCCGGGTCACCTTGATCTTGCGGGTGTTCTCGGCGACCTCTGCCGGCTTCGGCACTGTCACCGTCAACACACCATCCTTCACCTCGGCCTTCACGGCGTCGGCGTCGATCTCGAACGGCAACGCAAGGCTGCGCTGGAACGCGCCGGACATGCGTTCGACGCGATGAAACTGACGGCCTTTCTCGTCTTTCCGTTCCTCGGTTTCCGATTCCTTCTCGCCCTTGATGATCAGCCGGTTGCCGAACACCTCAAGATCGACGTCTTCCTCGGTCAGCCCGGGAAGCTCGGCGGTGACGCAGATCTCTTTGTCCGTCTCGCTGACGTTGGTGCGGACCGCATAGTCCAAGCTGCGGGCCCAGAAACCGCGATCGAAGTCCTCGAACAGGGAATCCATCTGTTTGCGGAGCGAAACCAACGGTTGGTCGGCTTCGTCCTTTCCGTGCAACCAAGATGATGGCAGCAAGTCATGATACGACATTTCAGCCCTCCATAGGTTTGTCGAACAATGTGGAAATGGTAGCTGTCCGCCGAGGCCGCCGATTGACGGTCGTCAATTCCCGACCGGGGCGATGGTGTAGCCTTTTGGTGAATACTCGCGATGGTGCCGCGCTGGAGATCGAGCCGGCGCGGTAGCCCTGAACAAAGGGAGATTGCCCACATGACCCAACTCACCCGTCACAGTCTGGAACTGCTTCTCGGGCGATTGACCGATAATACGGTCCAAGCTTTGCGGGCGACCGGGGCCAGCCTCGAGGACATCGGCCAGGCCAGGGCCTTGGCGGAGGGTAAGGCCGATATCATCGGGCAGGGAGAGCAGGATATTCCGGAGCCCGTCATGCAGGCTCTCCTCATTCTCCAGGAAGACAAAAGATGACACAGGAAGACCGGATGCGTCGCGCGCTTCTCGACCCGGCGTCGGAATTCGAAACGCCGGACGAGGTTTTGGCCGCTCCTTCTTTCACAGAGCCCGAGAAGATCGAGATTCTTCGGCGATGGGAATACGACGCAAGCGAGCTCAGTGTCGCAGAGGAGGAGGGCATGCCGTCCCGTCCCAGGGTGACGGTCGCGCAGGTCTTGCAGGCTCTGCACCATCTCGGCGCCGACATTGACGTTGGACACAGCCCGCCGACAAAGCAGGGTGGACTTGATCGCGCGGCGGTGAAGGTGCCGAAATCGACGGGCGGCCCGGCGTGATCGTCGCGACCGCCCCGCTTGCGGTCTACGCAAGCCTTCTGGCCTGCGTGGTGACCACGGCCGGAATTCTGGTGGTGATGCGCTTCAAGGATTGGGGGCGCAACAACGCGACATATTTCGCCTGTTTTGCCGCTGGCGTTCTGATCGCTGTTTCCTTCCTTCATCTGGTTCCCGAAAGCCTAGCGAAGACGGCGGACGGCCCCGTGCTTCTGCTCGCCGGCTATCTGGCGATCTACATGCTCAACCGCCTGTTCTCGTCCAAGGTCTGTGACCGGCTCGGCAACCCGTCGTTTTCTATCGGTCTCATCCCGATGCTCGGGATCGGGTTTCATTCCTTCATCGACGGAACCGTCTATTCGATCGCCTTTTCGGTGAGCCCCTACACCGGGGCCTTGACCGCGCTAGGGATGGTTCTGCATGAGTTCCCGGAAGGCATCGTGACCTATATACTCCTGTTGAAGGGTGGGTTTCGCGAAACAACGGCGTTCTGGTTGGCCTTCCTCGCGGCGGCCGTGACGACGCCTGTCGGCGCGCTGTCCTCCTATGCCTGGGTCGGCGCGCAGGACGAAACGGTTCTGGGCGACCTTCTGGCCCTGTCGGCCGGCGCCCTGATCTATGTCGGGGCCTCCCATCTTCTGCCGATGGCAGAGCGGGAACCGCGCAGATACAGCTATCTTCTCGTGGGCGCCGGCGTGGCCACCGCGATCGGCATTGTTTTCACAAAAGGGTGACACCCGAGGGCGTGCCTCAATTTCTGACACACCCCGTCGGAGGGGCCGGGTTCCAGAACGAGCGGCCGGGTTCTACGGGTCGGCGAGGCGATCAGCATCCGGTCCCTGTCCCGTCAGGACGCTGACTATGTCGAGGGATCCTGCGGTGTCACCCAGTCGCGCTGGAACCCCTCGGCGTCGCCATACTCCACGAATTCCGCGTAGTGCCCGTACACCCCGGTCATCAACTTTGCATGTTTGATCGGGCACCAGTGCCTTTCGGTACGGGCCGCGATTTCCCGGACATAGGCCAGCAGGCCATTCGCATAGGCACAATACACGCAGTTCAGTTTCTCGAGCGCATTGAGATAGGACAGGTGATGGCGGTCGAACGTGATATACTCCAGCCGGCGCACCTTCTCGATCCGGTATACGGGAAAACAGATGAGTTGGTAGAGGGACGCGAACAAGTCCAGCAGCACGAAGGGAACAATGACTAAAAAGATGAAGGGTGCCGTCAACACGACAAGCGGCCGTGCCTGCAGGATGTAGGTCGAGAGCTCTTTCTTGAAAGCGCGGTGCCGCGCGCGCACCTCCTGCTCGAAGGTGACTCGCCCGAGTTCCAGCCGGAACGTGAACGATTTTCGGCGGCGCTCCAGCTCCTCTGCCAGTTCTTCTTCCAGATTCTGGATCCGTGCGACCGGGCTTGCCACTTTGTCAGTCAATTGTCCGTCTCCCGATCTTCATTGCCGTTCACTGCGCCGCCCGGACCGGCTCCTGCATCTCGGGCGGCCCGGGCGCAATACGTTTGATCGGTGCAAATTCCGCCGGCGTTATGGTTTCGTGTTCCAGCAGAAGGTCGGCCCCGGCTTTCAGATCCGCCAGGTGTTCGGACAGGATGCTCTTGGCCTGGAGATAGGCCTCTTCGATCAATTGACGCACGGCCAGGTCGACCTCGCGCGCGGTCTCCTCGGCATAGTCTCTGGCGACCATGCCCCGGCCGTACTGGCCCAGGAATTGGCCCGGCTTGTCTTCCAGAACGGCCTGCCCAACGCTTGCGTCCATGCCGAACCGCGTCACACATTCCCGCGCAATGTCGGTCGCTTTCGCCAGGTCGTCCGAGGCCCCGGTCGAGATCTCCCCGAAAATCAGCTCCTCAGCAGCGCGTCCCGCCATGAGGACGATCATGCGGTCCTTCAACTCCGGGAACGTGATGAGGAAGCGGTCTTCGGTCGGGCGTTGCATCGTGTAGCCGAGCGCCCCGATCGAGCGCGGAATGATCGACACCTTGTGCACCGGGTCGGCATGGGCGACTTTGGCGGCGGCGAGCGCATGTCCCATCTCGTGATGCGCCACGCGTTTGCGCTCCGCCGGGCTGAGAACGCGCGACTTGCGTTCGATCCCGGCCACGATCCGTTCAACGGCCGCGGTGAGGTCGGCCATTGTTACCTGGTCTCCCTCCCGGCGGGTCGCGAGGATCGCCGCCTCGTTCACGAGATTGGCCAAGTCAGCTCCGGTGAAGCCGGTGGTGATGGCAGCGACCTGGTCCAGATCCACCTCAGCCGCGATGGCCACGCCCTTGCAATGCACCGCAAGGATCGCGGCGCGCCCTTTCCGTTCCGGACGGTCCACGGCGATCTGCCGATCAAACCGCCCCGCCCGCAGAAGCGCCGGATCCAGTATTTCCGGACGGTTCGTTGCGGCCAGGAGCACAATGCCGACACGAGGATCGAACCCGTCCAGTTCCGACAGAAGCTGGTTCAGGGTCTGTTCTTTCTCGCCCCCGCCGCCATAGCCCGAGACCGCGGAGCGCGCCCGCCCCAGCGCGTCCAATTCGTCGATGAAGATGATGCACGGGGCGGCCTGGCGCGCCTGTTCGAACAGATCCCGCACCCGCGCGGCACCGACGCCGACGAACATCTCGACAAATTCGGAGCCGGAGATCGAAAAGAAGGGCACCTCTGCCTCACCCGCCACCGCCCGCGCCAGGAGCGTCTTGCCCGTGCCCGGCGGGCCGACCAGGAGAATGCCCTTCGGGACATGTGCGCCGAGGCGGCTGTACTTTTCGCGATCCTTGAGGAAGGAGACGATTTCCTGCAATTCTCTCTTGGCTTCATCCACGCCGGCGACATCGTCGAAGGTGACGCCGGTCTTCGTCTCCAGATAGACCTTCGCCTTTGACTTGCCGATGTTCACAAGACTGCCGACCCCTGTGCCGCCGGACATACGCCGCATGAGGAACATCCACACCACCGCGAAGACGAGGACCGGCACGACCCAGGAGATCACGGTGGTCAACCAGTTCTGGTCGGAGCCGCCGGTGAAGGCGACATCATATTGCTCCAGTTCGGCGGCGAAATCGGGGTCGACCCGTTGGACGACGAAGAATTCCTTCCCATCCACAGCATCGATCAGCCGCCCTTCGACCCTGCTCTCGGTCACCGTCATTTCCGCAACCTTGCCCTTCTCGAGATAGGACAGGAATTCGCTATATTGCAGAGGCATCACGCTTTGATACCCCAGCCAGAGCTGCAGACCCAACCACAACAACCCGGCCATGATCCAGAAGCTCCAGTTGAATTTCTTTTGTTTGTCCATGGCCATAATCCGTTGGGAGGGTTTGTTTTTTCCGTGTAGCGGCGCCGGGACAAGCGGGTGCGCGAATGACTACGATTCCGCCCGGGCAACCTCGTCAAAGGCCCGCAGCGCCTCGACGCCGCAGGCTGCCGACAACCCGCCGCCCATGAGGATCGCGACGCCGATCATCTCGGCGGCCTCCTGGCGGGTCGCGCCTTCGCGGAAAATGGCCTCTGCATGATGGGAGATGCTTCCCCCGCAGCGGCAGGAAACCGCGATTGCGAAGGCCGTCAGTTCCTTGAATTTCGTCGGCAGTTCGCCGTCTGCCGTTGCATCCATGACGAGCCGTCCGAAGGCCGCCGCCGTTTTCGGCTGAAGTTCCGCCAGATCCGCGTAGCCGGCTTGATAGAGCTCAGCGAGATCCCGGTAGGTGTCCATTTCAAATCTCCCAATGTGACTTTCGCAGGGACTTCGGGCTGTCACGTGCGGATTCGTTTGAGATCGGTCGAATTGCGCGTGCCCCTCAACCGCGCCGCCGCCGCCCTCAGCCCAGTGGGTCAATCGGGCCGGATCGGGCGATCATGACCAGAGCCAATCCGGTGCTCAGCATGTCAAAGCCGACCAGCACGCCGATGAGCACCGCCGAGGCCTCCGGCAGGGCAAACAGGATGAAGCCCGCGAACGCGAGGCTGACGACCGCCGACAGGATGCCCCATCCCCAACCAGGCGCAGGGCGCAGCCAAAGCGAGAACGAGATCTGTGCCGCGCCGGAAAGGAAGAAGACCAAGGCGATCAGCAAGGTGAGCGCAATCAACCCCTGCTGCGGATCCAGAATGAGCATCAAACCCGCGGCGAAGATGAGAACACCGGGCACCATCTCCCACAGGAAAAGCCCTGTCCTGCGGAGCGAAAAGGCCCCGAGCATGGTGACGGCGCCGCTGGCCGCCAGGAGCCAGCCCACAATGACCCCGACCACCAGTGAGCTGACCGTGGGCACGACCAGTGCAGCGACCCCCAGCAGGATCAGAAAGATGCCGCCCCATGTCATGCCGCTGCGCAGTTTGGCGGGCGAGAAGATGTCGCGGGTGTTGTCGAAATCGAAGTGGTCGGTGCGCATGACCTTCGTGCCTTTCCTTCATTGAGTGCAAGGCGGCGCCCGCGCCGGACGGCCTGCGGTCTTCTTATTGGCTCCAGGCATGGACATGGACGTCGCGCCCGGAATGCCCTTTCAGGATCTTGACCGCGAGCGCCTCCTTGTCCTCGTCCACCGTGCGGACCCACAGGAGGATGCCGCCGTTTTCAATCTGGTCGGCGTAGTAGTCCTTGTGGTGCCGACCCACCCGCCGCGCGAGCAAGATGCCGAGAACGGCGGCCGGCCCACCGCCGACGGAAATCGCCGCTATCGACGCTGCCAATGTGCTGGCAGGCGTCAACATGGCGGCCATGGCGATGTAGGACCCGAGATAGAAGAATCCGCCGACGATGGCGCCTTCGTATTCCCCGATCGCTTCCTCCGACACGAAGGCCGCGCGCGGCGCGTCCGGATCGTCTTCAAGATCTTCCGCCCGCCAATAGGCCGCGCCCAGCTTTTCCTTCAATGCCTTCCTGTCGCCCAAGAGGCTGAGGTCGTAGCGGCTGAAGCCGTGCATGCGCAGATCATAGAGCGCAGCGCGAAGTGTGTCGTAGCTACCGAAAACGCCAACCGCTTCGGGCAGATCGATGACAGTCGTGTCGGGGTGAGATGTCTGAAGTTTCGTCGTCATGGGAAGCCTCCCGAAATGTGCGATCATCGTAGTGGCCCAGTGATCCCCCCGCTTGACGAAGGTCAATTTGCAGACAGGCGCTGGCGGCCGGGCCGGCTACCGGTCGTTCGCCGGCATCCGGATGACGACCGGAAGGGTGTCTTCGAACTGGTGCAAACGGCGTTTCAGCCTGGCATTCTCGTCGACGAGGGATAGCACCACGGCGATTCCCGGCAGGTTGATCCGTAAATCCCCCTGCAGACGCTGAACCCGGCGAATGATCGTTATGCTGGAACTGTCGAACCGCGCCCCCGGATGGTCTTCGTCGACCGGTTCCAGGATGCCCTCGTCGATAAGCTCGAGAATCCATTCGGCCGAACACCCGCTGATGCGGCAGAGATCGATCAACGACATGGGCTCAACTATTTCGCTTACCTGGATCACGGCTTTGCTACGTGTCATGGCCTATCCCTCCATCGTGACGCGCGGGTCGAAATCCGCCTCGCGGGCCATCTCCCGGTACAATTCTCTTGCCTTCTCGGTCTCTGTCGGCGGGACGACGATCTTGAGAACGGCAATGAGATTGCCTGGCGATTTACCGGGTATCCCGCGCGCTTTCAGCCGTAATTTCTTCCCGGTCTGCGTGTGTTTCGGAATGGTCAGCTGAACCTTCCCGGCGGGAGTGCGCATGTCGACACGTGCGCCAAGCGCGGCCTCCCAAGGGGTGATTGGCACATCCATGTGAACGTCGCGCCCCTCGACGTGAAATCCCGGCTTGTCGCGGATCGTCACCTCAAGGAAGAGATCTCCCGGCTTCCCCTGTCCGAGGCCCGGTGCACCCTGTCCCGACAACCGTATGTGTTGGCCGTCGGATACGCCCTTCGGGATGGTGACGCGGATAGCGCGTTCGCGCAGCACAACATGGCCTTGCGGGTCCAATTCCGGCTTGCGCAGGGTGAAGTCGCGCGAACCGCCGTCATAGGCTTCCTGCAGATCAATCGTGATCCGGGCATGGTGATCCTGGCCCGACGCGTGAAACGCGGGCCGGGGTCCGGCCGTCTGGTCGAACCCGCCACGGCGCGAGAACAGCTCGTCGAAGAACGCGCCGAACTGGTCCGGATCCGCCTGCGTATAGCCGCCGCCCGAAAACTCGAACCCGTCGTCCCAGTCCGGCGGCGGGCGAAACGCTTCGCCCTCCTGCCAGGTCTTGCCCAGCCGGTCATAGGCGGCGCGTTTCTCGGGATCCTGCAGGACCTCATAGGCTTCGCCGACATCCTTGAATTTCTGCTCCACCTCCGCCGCATCCGGACCGGTGTTCACGTCAGGATGATACTTTCGGACCAGCTTGCGGTAAGCCTTCTTGATCTGATCCTGTGTCGCATCGCGTTCGATATCGAGGATCTTGTAATAGTCCCGGTATTCCATGTCTGCCTCACCGCGCCGGATCCGGCGCCGTCACACCGTCTCCAGTTCCAAGCTGTCCAGCCAGTACCTGACGGAGTGTTCAATCGGGCCGACATGACGCCCTTGCGCCTCCACCGCGGCGATTTCGCGCGCCATTTCCTCTGTCAGGACCTTGTGACGCGTTGCCAATTCGCTGGGCGTAAGCTGGTGTTCGCAAGACAACAAGCTCTTGAGTTTCTGGCGCGCAACGGCCTCGTGCAAGTGCGCCTCGAATTCGGAGAGTCTGGAATTGAGGTCCGTTCCGGTCATGACCATTCTCCTTTCGCACTGTTTTCCTTGCCAGTATGGCACCGCCTTCTGTCACCAAATTGACCAAACGCAATTCCTGAACGGGCGGTTTGTTGTTTCCTGATCGCAGGCGCGGGGTGGACATCTGTTTGTTGCCGGGACCGTCGGCAGTCGCCCGCACATGGCCAGCAGGTGTCCCGAACCGGTTTCGGAAATCCAGCCAACCCGTGCTGGCCGCGGCGAGCGTGATCTTGTCGGAGTTGAGGCACGTGGAGAATGACCGCGCAAAGGCGAGCAGAGGTGGGGATGATGGAGCAAGACTCAAAAGCCAGCCGGGCGGCGAAACAGACTGCCGCGATGGTTGTTGGCACTGTCCCGATCATCATCGGCGTTTTGGCGCTCACCAGCTTGGTGACCGCGGCAGTCCCGCCGCAGACGATCTGCGACCTGCTGCCGATGGAAAGCCTTCTCGCCCCGTTTCTGGGTGGTCTGGTCGGCAGCATCGCCGCCGGGCATCCGGTCGTCAGCTACGTCCTGGCGGGCGAGCTTCAGGCGGCGGGCGTCGGCCTTGCGACGACAACCGCGCTGATCGTCAGTTGGGTCACCGTGGGGATCTTTCATCTCCCGGTCGAGGCTGCGATCCTGGGCGCGCGTTTCGCCATCTGGCGTAACGTCATCTGCTTCGTCCTGGCCATCGCGACGGGATATGCGGTCGCATTTCTGATGTTGGTCGGAGGGTGAGGAATGGGCGCGACCCGGGGCACGGCTGTTCCACGCAAGATCATCGGGGCATGGCTCTTCCCGGCGGCCGTGGCCGCGCTCTACGCTGCCACCGCGTTGTTCAGCCCCGCTATCGCGGCGCAGGCGCTCAAGTCGTTCGGGGCATTGCTGGCCAATATCACCCCGGCCATGGTTCTTGTCTTCTGCCTGATATTCCTGACCAACCTGTTCATCGACCGAAGATGGCTCGCCCGGCACCTGGGAAAGACAAGCGGCGTTCGCGGCTGGGTGTTTGCGATCGTTGCCGGGATCCTCTCCGCCGGCCCGCTCTATGCATGGTACCCCCTATTGGGCGATTTGAAGGCCAAGGGGATGAGAGGCGAGCTGATCGCAGCGTTCCTCTACGCCCGCGCATTGAAATTGCCTCTTCTGCCGCTGATGGTGCAATACTTCGGCATGGCATTCACGGTGACGCTGTCGCTCTGCATCATCGTGTTCTCGGTGATCAGTGGCCTGCTGGTGAAGGCAATCCCCGGCATTGAGGATGCAGACGCGGGCGGCAATCGGTGAGGGCGCCTTGGCCCTGGTCAAACGGGTCCTTCAGGAAAGGTCGGTTAGAGTCACGCAAGCAACGGAAGGAAACAGGATATGAAAAACGCCACAATCTTCACCTTGGTCGGCAAAGATTTTTCTGAGGACCAACTCCGGCCTTTGATCGACAGTGCGCGCGCCGATGACGCCCACCTGACTGTTCTTGCGCTCGGGGCAACGCCTCAAGTGCCGGTCTATGCCGCCAATATCCAACCCTACGCGGCAGCGATCCTCCCCGACGACTGGCAAAAAGATTTCCTGGTCGAGAACGCGGCACTTACTGCCACGGCCAAGGAGGTCGGAGCCCTACTTCAGCGCGAAGCGGTCTCGGGCGATGTGTCGGTGCTCAACTGCGAACCGTCACGGATCGCGGCCAGGGTCGCGCGCCGGGCGGTGGTCTGCGATCTGTGCGTACTCTCGCCCGGATTGCGCGCGCGCGAGGATGTATTCCATCCGGCGCTGCAAGGCGTTTTGTTTGAATCGCCGGTTGCGGCTGTCCTGAACTATGAAACGTTGAAAACGCCTGCCAAAATCGACAGGGTGTTCGTGGCCTGGGATTCCGGGTTGCCCTCCGCACGGGCGGTGCAACGAGCGATGGCGATGCTGCGGCAGGCACGGGAAGTGACCATCGGCATTTTCGATCCGGTCATGACCGAGAACCGCGACGGCGAGAACCCGGGGTCAGAGCTGGCGGAATGGCTCAGTCGGCATGGCTGCAACGTGCGGGTCAACCAGTATCCCAGCGGCGGAAAGGAAATCGGCGATTGCATTGTCGGGCGGGCAAAGGAAACCGGCGCGGATCTCGTGGTCATGGGGGCCTACGGCCATTCCAGGCTGCGCGAAGATCTCTTTGGCGGAACGACGCGAACCATGATCGAACAGCGGGAGCTGGCCGTGCTTCTTGCCCACTGACCCCCGGCGGCGGGGATCGGAGGGACCACATCGGCGCGGTGTTCGATTGACGCGCGTCATATCGGCTTGCGTTGTATCTGGGTAAGGTGTCGCAAGGCGCGTTGTCTTGATATCTCACGGAGTTCAGCTTGGCGGGGGAGTTCATTTTTGTAGCGTTGACCGTTTCGGTCCTGTGCCTTTTCGGGATCGTCTGGCTTGGGCGCCGTTGGCAGCGCCGACGCCGTCAGATTCAGCACGAGGACGTGCTCAAGCAGATCTGTAGCGCAAGGCAGGAGGGGCGGCCCGTCACGATGGCCGAGATCGGTGGCCGGCTCGGACTTCAGCCGAAAGCGATGCTGCCACTGGTCGAGGAGCTGGAAGCGGCAGGCTTTTTGCGCTGCATTGCCGGAACGCTGGAACCGACCGAGGCCGGAGACCGCCTCGGGATGCATGTATTGCGCGGGCACAGGTTCTGGGAGCGCTATCTCTCGGACGAGGCGCAACAACCGCTGGACCGCCTGCACAAACAGGCCGAGCGGGCAGAACATCGCTTGCGGCCGGATCAGATCGACGCCCTGGCGGAGCACCTCGGCCATCCTCTCGTCGATCCCCATGGGGATGTCATTCCCACCCCGGCGGGGGTTTTCCCGGAACAGGAACGCACGCCGCTGACCGACTGGCCCCGTGATGTTTCTGCGGTCATCGTCCATATCGAGGACGAGCCGGGACGCGGGCTGGAAGACGCGCTCAGCGCGGGGTTGCGACCCGGGACGGTGCTTCGCGTCGTTGGGAAAGATGCAAGCGGCATAACCTGCGAAACGGCCGAGGGGCAGCGGCGGATCCCGCCGGCGGTTGCGGCGCAGATTGATGTTCGTGCGTCGCGCGGGGGCAAAGCGTTTGAGCCAGTGCCGGCCACGCTGGCGGATCTGGACATCGGTGGCGAGGCCGAAATCCTCGGGCTGCGGGACCGGTGCAGCGGCCTGACACGGCGGCGTTTGCTCGATCTTGGCTTTACACCCGGGGCAAAGATTGTCGCGGTTCTGTCCAATGCCGGCGACGAGGCGCACGCCTATCGCATTCGCGATACGCTGATTGCGTTGCGCCAGGGACAGGCAGAACAGGTTCTGATCGGCGACGGCGCCCCCGACACCTCGCAGCGGCAGCGCGAAAGCCAGGTGTCGGCATGATCTCGAGGTTCTTGCGCGGCAACTGCCGGGACTGTCCGGCACATCGGGGCGGCACCGATCAGCCCGGCGAAAAAACCGACAAGACCTACACGGTCGCCTTGGCCGGCAACCCCAACACCGGAAAGTCCACAGTGTTCAACGCCCTGACCGGCCTGCGGCAACACACTGGCAACTGGCCGGGGAAAACCGTCACCCGCGCCGAGGGCCGGTTTACGCATGGCGATGCGAGCTATCGGCTCGTCGATCTTCCGGGCACCTATTCGCTGCTGTCCGCCTCGACCGACGAAGAGATCGCCCGTGATTTTATCCTCTTTGGCGAACCCGATTGCACCGTGGTCGTGGTCGACGCCACGGCGCTGGAACGCAATCTCAACCTGGTGTTCCAGGTCATGGAGATCACCGACAAGGTCGTCGTCTGCGTCAACCTGATGGACGAGGCAGCGCGCACCGGGATCGAAGTGGATATCGACCGTCTCTCGGAAGACCTCGGCGTGCCCGCCGTCGGGACAGTTGCGAATTCCCGGAAAGGCCTCGATGAGCTGGTGGCCACCGTCGCCGCGGTCACCAAAGGTGAAACCGTGACTGCCCCGAGAACACCGGCGTCGCCCGCGGCCGCGACTGCCGTGGTGGACGATCTGGTGCCGCGTATTCGCGCGCTCTATCCCGGTCTTTGCAACGCGCGCTGGATCGCCTACCGGCTGATCGAGGGCGACTACCGGATCCGCCAGGCGCTGGTGTCGGGAGAACTTGCCGCATTGGGGCAGGGGCCCCGCGGGGGCGCCATGAGCGCAGATCGAGAACTGGAAACCCCGGTAACTCCCGGCCGGGGCAGGGCAGCGGGCGCAGAACAGCTATTGCAGCACGCGGACGCATTGCGCGAAGAGATCGGCGGCGAGCGGTTTCGCGATGAACTGGTCGCGACGCTGTTTCGCGGCGCCGAACGCGTCGCATCGCACACTGTCCGGCGAAACAAACAGCGGGCGTGGTTGCCGGGCGCAAGGATCGACCGCGTGCTGACCCATCCGCTGCTGGGCATTCCGGTCATGGCGGTCCTGTTCGCGGCCGTCTTCTGGATCACCATCGTCGGCGCCAATATCCCCTCCGCCTTCCTCGCCGGCCTGTTGATGGCCGAAGGCGGCTTGACCGGGTGGTTTGGTGCGTATCTCGGCACGGGCGCCCCTCCGTTCCTGGGCACCAGCCTGTACGAAGGGCTCCACATGCTGTTTGCAGCACTGCATGCGCCCGCCTGGTTCAGCGGTTTTCTGATCGACGGGGTCTACCTGGGGCTTGCCTGGGTGGTCTCGGTGATGCTGCCGCCGATGGCGATCTTTTTCCCGTTGTTCACGCTGCTCGAAGATCTCGGCTACCTGCCGCGCGTGGCGTTCAATCTCGACGGGCTGTTCAAACGTGCCGGCGCGCACGGCAAACAGGCGCTGACGATGATGATGGGCTTTGGCTGCAACGCCGCCGGCGTCATTGCTTGCCGGGTGATCGATTCACCGCGCGAACGGCTGATCGCCATCCTCACCAACGTCTTTGTCCCCTGCAACGGCCGGTTCCCCACGCTGATCGCCGTCTCGACCATTTTCTTCGGCGGCATGGTGGCGCAGGCAAGCCCGTTCGCGGCCTCGCTCATCGCCACCGGTGCCGTTGTCGGCGTGGTGGTGATCGGCGTGATCACGACCCTCATCGTGTCCTGGGCTCTGTCTCGAACATTGCTGCGCGGAGAGCCATCGGCGTTTATCCTCGAACTGCCGCCCTACCGGCGCCCAAGCGTGCTGCGCATCCTCTACACATCGCTGATCGACCGAACCCTGTTCGTTCTGATGCGCGCGGTCGTCGTCGCGGCGCCGGCTGGCGGGATCATCTGGCTGATGGCCAATGTGAATATCGGCGCGCTCTCGGTCGCCGCCCATGTCTATGGCTTCCTCGACCCCTTGGGACATCTGCTCGGCCTCGACGGCATTTTGCTGCTCGCCTTCATCATCGCGATCCCGGCGAACGAGATCGTGATGCCGACCGCGATCATGCTCTACCTCAGCCGGACCCGGATGATCGAGCTGGAGGGGGCAGAGCTTGGCGCGCTGCTGACCGACCATGGCTGGACCTTGTTGACCGCCGTCTGCCTGATGCTGTTTTCGCTGTTGCACAATCCCTGCGGCACCACGATCTGGACGATCTGGCGGGAAACGCGCAGCAGGCGTTGGACGCTATTCGGCGCGCTGATGCCCTTGGCGCTTGCCATCGTGGTCTGTGCGATAGTCGCCACTGCGGTGCGGTTGGTGATCGGCGGCGACCTCTGAATGCTCCTGCAGCTTGTTTCTGAGAAACGCCGGCCAAGTGAATGATTTCCCGCGACAAACCCGCGCGTCCAACTTTGAGTTCGCATCGGACAGCGATGGTCCTGTCCCCCGCAAGAACGCGCGTGCGACGCCAAAGTCCACGCCTTCTGCCGCCTGTTCCAGAGCCGCGCGAATTCATTTGGACCTGGACCCGGCCGGTCACTCCTAAGGCACGTATCGCAGACCAAGTTGCGGGACAAAAACACTGGCGTGGCCGCGGCGAAAGACAATTCCGCCCCACCCAGCGGCCGTTGAATTTGGTCGCGACGAATGCCCGCGCGCAAGCCCTTCGACGACATCGGCGCGCAACACGGCGTCCGTCTCGGTGGGCGGAATGCGGCTATTCGCTGCTGTCAACAGGAAGGATCGCAAAGTGGAAGCTTTCGTTTCTCCAGCGCGCTCGGCTCTGGCGGTTGGACCTTGTCGATTGTTCCAATTCGGGCCCGCAACGAAGGTCCAAGCGAACGCAATCGTTTGCATCCGCTGCGATCCTCCCGCCATTTCCCCTTCCGACTGGCGCGGATGCCCGTGTTCCTGGGTCTGGCTACCGCACCGGCAGGCCGCTGGTCGCGAGCTCGACGATCTCGTCGGTGATCTCTTCCTGACGCAGCCGCCGTGAGGTTGAGATCAGCGCAGTCAGCGAGTCCGAAACGTTGTCATGGGCCGCGCTCATTGCGCGCATGCGCGCCTCGTTCTCGGCCGCGAAGGAGAGCATGACGGCCTCGCTGAGCTCGGCAAAGACATATTCCTCCACAAGCCGGGCGAGCAGCTGTCCCGGCGGCAGTGTGAGGCGGGGGGCAACCCCGCGGCGGGAGATGGGGAAGCGAGAATAGTCGAACGGGACAAGCTGTTTGGTCACGACGGTCACGCCCTCGGCGCCGCCCGGGGCCGCGTGAATGACCGCAACCCGTGAGACATCCGCCCGCGCGAGCCGCTCGTAGATCGCTCCCGTGAGGCGCGTTGCGAGTGCCGCGGCCTGCGCCGGATGCGCGATCATTGCGCATGCCCAGTCGACCGAAAGGCCGCGCTCCTCAGCAACCAGCAACCCGCGATCGCCGACAATCAGAAGGTTGTACGGGTTGCGCATCAGACGCGCAGCGGCGTCGAATACCCGCTCGCTGAAGGCCCCCGCAAAGCCCTGTTCTGCGGCGAGCAGAATGATTGCCTGGCGCCCCGTCGGGCCGTTGCCCGTCGGCACCCGGTCGGTCTCGGGCAGAAGCGTGAGCGCGTGTCCGATCGCGTCGCCGATGGTGCCCGTAAAAATGCGAATGCTGTCCACGTGCCGCCGGGCCTCCTGGGTGCGCGAGGCGGCAATCCCGCGCATCGCCGAGATCACCGCCGCGAGCTTGTGCACAGTGCCGATCCGAGCTTCGACTGCGGCGAGCCGTTCCGTCATCCCACGCGCCCTTCCGGCCCCGCAGCGTCCTGAGCAAGTGCTGCGACCGACGCGACCAGGACCGCGCGGGCCTCTGACGGCAGCGCGCCGGAGGCCCGGACCGTGGCCACCGCGTCCGGCGCGTGGGTATCCAGCCAGTTGGGCAGGCGGGCGCGCAGCGCGGGAATGATCGCTGCGGCGGCGTCGTCGAGGGCGCCGTCGGCCAGTCCGGCGAGCAGCGCGACCTGGTCGGCGAAACGCAAGTTGGCGTAGCGCGGCTGGGTGAGCAGCGCCCGGATCCGCTCGCCTCGGGCAATCTGGGCGCGCACGCGGGGGTTGGAAATGCCGCCGAACCGGGTGAACATCTCGAGCTCCTGGAACTGCGCATAATCGAGCCGGACCCGGCCCGAGACCTGACGCAGCGCGGGCCATTGGGCCTTGCCGCCGACGCGGCTGACCGACAAGCCGACGTCCACCGCCGGCCGTTGGCTGGCGGCGAAGAGATGGCTGTTCAGAACGATCTGGCCATCGGTGATCGAGATCAGGTTGGTCGGGATATAGGCCGACAGGTTGCCCGCATCGGTCTCGGCGATGGGCAGCGCCGTGAGCGAGCCGCCGCCCCGTTCGGGGGCAAGTTTCGCGGCGCGTTCGAGGAGCCGGGCGTGCAGATAGAAAATGTCGCCCGGATAGGCTTCGCGCCCCGGCGGTTCGCGGGTCAACAGCGCCAGCTCGCGGTGGGTGGCGGCATGCCGGGTCAGATCGTCGATCACGATCAGCGCGTGCTGTCCACGGTCGCGGAAGTATTCGGCCATGGTCATGCCCGCGAACGGGGCGATCCACTGCAGACCGGGCGCCGAGGCGGCGCCGCCGACGACGAAGATGCAGCGGTCCGGGTTGCCGTGTTCGCGCACGGCGGCGATCACCCGTTCCACCGCCGTCGCCCGCTGTCCGACGGCCACATAGACGCAGATCACGTCGGAGTTTTTCTGGTTGATGAGTGCATCGACGGCGAGGGCGGTCTTGCCGGTGGCGCGGTCGCCGATGATCAGCTCGCGCTGTCCGCGTCCGAGCGCGAACAGGCTATCGACCACCAGAACGCCGGTCTCAACCGGCTCGGACACCAGGTCGCGGTCGATGATCGCGGGCGCCGGGCGCTCGACCGGGTGGGTCGAACCGCCCGCCGGGCGCGGTCTGCCGTCGAGCGGACGGCCCAGCGGATCGACCACGCGGCCGAGAAGGGCGTCCCCGACCGGCACGCGCAGCACGTCGCCAGTGTCGGTGACCTTTGCCCCGGCTTCGACGGCGGTGGTCTCGTCGAGCAGCACCGCGTCGATGGCTTCTGCGCCGAGGCCGTGGGCAAACCCGTACTGCCCGCCTTCGAAGCGCAGAAGAGCGCCCAGCGGCGCGTCGGGCAGGCCGGTCACCCGGGCAATGCCGTCGGCCACGCGGGCGACCCGGCCGACGGCATCGGCTTGCGCGGCGAGCGCCGTCCCGGCCAGCGCGGCGCGGCCGTTTGCCAGCCAATCCGAGGGGGAGGCGCGGTCAGTCATGCTTGGTCAACTCCGCCCTGATCCGGTCGAGATCGGCCCGGAAATGGTTGCGCACGATGGCGTGCGGCGCGTCAAGCTCGAGCCCGGCGATCAGGGTCGGGTCGGCCTCGATCTCAAATGAGAGTGCGCCGCCGAGTACCTCGCCCAATCGCTTGGTCAGCAGGGTGCGTTCGTCTTCCGTCAGCGCCCGCGCAGCCCGCAGCCTGACCGGGCCGTCGGTGCCGATCCCGCCGCGCGTGGCCTCTGGCAGGCCGGCGACCGCCTCGGCCAGCCCGTCGATGAACCCGAAGATACGCGCGCCCTCCGGCAGCCGCCGGAAAAGCCGCTCGGCGATGTCGGCGGCCAGGAGGCTCGCCTGATCCTCAAGCGTCTGCGCTTCGGCGTCCCGCATCCGCGCAAGCTCTGCCTGACCCTCCGTCCGGGCTTTTTCGGCGGCCGCCCGAGCGTCGTCGAGCAGGCGCCGCCTTTCCTGCGTCGCCTCTTGCTTGGCCTTGGCGATGAGGTCTGCGCGCTGGGTCGCCAACCTCTCGGTTTCTGTCCTGGCCGCATCGCGGGCCGCCTTCGCGTCATCCCGCGCCGCCTCGGCGTCGTCGAGCGCGGCATGCGCCGCCGCCTGTCGGTCGGCGATCATCCGGGCCACCGGGCGGAACAGGAAGCGCGCGAGGATCCAGACAAGAACGGCGACGTTGACGGTCTGAAGGCCGAGGGTCCACCAGTCTAAGGTCATGGCTTGGCGCCTGTCACACGAACGGGTTGGCGAACAGCACCAGGAGGGCGATCACCAGCGTGTAGATGGCCATGGTCTCGATCATCGCGAGGCCCACGAACAACGTCCGGCTGAGCGTGCCGGCCGCTTCGGGTTGGCGGGCGATGGCATCCATCGCGGCGGCCACGGCCCGGCCTTCGGCGAGCGCAGGCCCGATTGCGCCAAAGCTCACCGCGAGCGCGGCGGCGAGGATCGAGACGATTGGAAGCAAGGTTTCGGTCATGGAGATGTGTCCTCCTTGGTGGCGCCGCAATGGTTTCTGCCGGGGCTTTCGCCGGCGGCGGCGCCGATGAACACGGTGGCGAGCACCGCGAATATGTAGGCCTGCACAGCGCCCGTTAGAAGTTCGAGCGCCATCAGCGGGATCGGCACAAAGAGGCCGGCCAGCGACAGCACGATGCCGACCACGAAAACGCCGCTCATCACGTTGCCGAACAGGCGGACGATGAGCGAAAATGTGCGAGTGATTTGCTCGACGAGGTTCAACGGGATCATCACCCAAGAGGGCTCGGCGAAAGTGGCGAGGTATCCCTTCACACCGCGCCCGGCGACGCCGTAGACGATGGTGGCGGCGAAGACGACGAGGGCGAGCGCTGCGTCAGTTTCGAGATGCGCGGTCGGCGGCTCGATGCCCGGGATCAGCGCGCTCCAGTTGGCGATGAGTATGAACAGAAAGATCGTGCCGATGAGCGCGCGGAATGGCGCCGGGTCGCGCTGCATCGTTTCGCGGATCTGGTCATCGATGGTGGTGACGAAGAGTTCGAGCACGGTCTGAGTTTTGCCGGGCAGGATAACGAGGCGCCGGGTCGCGACCCACGAGAACAGCGTCAGCGCGGCGATGATCGCCCAGGACACGACCACCGGCGCCGTGATCGGGACGGGACCAACGTGGAAAAGCGGCTCGAGGCTTAGCGGGCTGTCCATCATGCCGCCTTTCGCGCGCGGCGCAGGATCACGCCCCGAGCGAGGATCACCCCGAGCGCCCCGGCCAGAAGCGCTGGGGCACCGAGCCAGGCGAGCAGGATCAGGACGCAAGCGAGCGCGGCGAGGCGGACGAGTTGCAGCCCGACCGCCTGGGCCGGGGACCCCCCCGCGAGGTATAGCGATGTCACCCGTCCGAGCGTCGCGAAGTGCACCAGCCCGGCGGCGAAGCCAAGCGTGAGAAAAAGGGCGGTGAGGGCGAGCGTTGTGGTCATTGGCGATGCATCCATTTCCACGCGGCGTGCAGACCGATGGCCGCGCCGATCATGATCGCGGGCGCGGTGAAAAAGACCCCGGTCTCGAAATGTCGGTCGGCGAGGCGGCCGAGCACGATGGCGAGCAGCATCGGCGTGACGATGGCCCAGCCAAGAATGCCGATCTGCCCGAGCCGCGATCCGAGCGAGGGTTCGGGCGTTTCGCGGCCCAGTTTCTCGCGCTCTACCGAGCGCCGCGCGGCCTCGGCGACGCGGTCGTCGCGATTGCGGTCGTCGGTCATGGCCGGTCTCCCCCGTCTGGGACAGACATCGATGGCGGATGATCGAGCACGCCGGGTCGGTCCGGGCGCAGGAAATGCATGAGCTGGCGCACCGCACTCGCGTGCATGCGTGTCTGCTCGACCCGGGCGCGCCGCCCCGCGTCTGCGTCTTCGCGGCGCAAGGCGGCGACCTCCGCCTCCAGGGCACCCAGATCGTCGCCGAGAATGCCTTCGCGGCAGGCGATGGCGATCCGTTTCCCGTCCGACAAGGTCAACAGCCCGGCCCGCAGCGCGCAGAAATGCCAGCCGCCGTCGCGCCCACCGTCGCGCCCACCGTCGGGTCCGCGCCAGCGCACCACCGAAGCCGGCAGGACAGTGAGGAAATCGGTGTGCCCGGGCAGGATGCCGAACCCGCCGCTCTCGTCCTCGGCCCGCACCGACACTGCCGCGGGTTCATCGACCAGCACATCCATCGGCGTGGTGATGGTGAGGTGCAAAGTGCCGGTCATGCCGCGTCCTGCCCTGAGCGGGCAGCCTCTTCCTTGGCGCGGCCCGCCTCGAAAGTGCCAACCATGTAGAGCGAGGCCTCGTCCCAATCGTCGGCGTCGCCCGCGAGGATTGCCTTGCAGCCGGCGATCGTGTCTTGCAGCGCCACTGACCGCCCTTCCAGGCCGGTGAACGCCTCCGTGACAGAGAATGGTTGGGTCAGGAACCGCAGCAACCGGCGGGCGCGTTCAACGATCCGACGGTCGTCGCGGCCAAGCTCCTCCATCCCGAGAAGTGAAATCACATCCTGCAACTCGCGGTAATGCTCGATAGCTTGCCGCACCGCATTGGCGACAGCCACGTGGTCCTCGCCGACGATCAGCGGGTCAAGCAGGATCGAGGACGAGGCGATCGGGTCGACCGCCGGGTACATCCCATCCGCCGCCATCGCCCGGCTCAGCACCACCATGCTGTCGACATGCGAGGCGATGGTCGTCACTGCCGGGTCGGTGAAATCGTCGGCGGGCACATAGACCGCCTCGATCGCCGTGACCGAAGTGTTGCCAACGCTGGCGATGCGCTCCTGCAACTGCGCCACCTCGGTGGCGAGCGTCGGCTGGTAGCCTACCCGGCTCGGCAGCCGTCCGAGCAGACCCGAAACCTCGGAGCCGGCCTGGACGAAGCGGAACACGTTATCCATGAGCAGGAGCACGTTCCGGTGCTGCACATCGCGGAAGTGTTCGGCGATTGTGAGCGCCGTCATCGGCACGCGCCAGCGCGCGCCCGGGGGTTCGTTCATCTGGCCGTAGACCAGCACCGTGCGGTCGAGCACGCCGGCCTCTGTCATGTCGCGCAGCATCTCATGGCCCTCGCGCGACCGTTCGCCGACCCCGGCGAAAACCGAGATCCCCTGGTAGCCCGCGACCATCGCGTGGATCAGCTCCATCACCAGCACGGTCTTGCCCACACCGGCGCCACCGAACATCGCCGCCTTGCCGCCCTCCGCGAGCGGCGCAAGCAGATCGATCACCTTGATCCCGGTGTAAAACAGGTCTGAAGCGCCGTCCTGCGCGCGAAACGGCGGCGGCGCCTGGTGGATCGCGCGGCGCGCGACATCGGTGCCGAGCGGCCCGCGCCCGTCGCCCGTGTGGCCCGTGACGTCGAGCAAGCGTCCCAGCACCGCGGCGCCGACCGGGACCGACACCGGTCCGCCCAAATGGCGGACGGGCGCCCCGCGCTTCAATCCGGTTGTTGCCTGCAACGCGATGGCGCGCGCCTTGCGTCCATCGAGGTGTGCCTGCACTTCGACGAGCACCGGGGCGCGGTCAGCTTGCTCGATAACGAGGGCATCGTTGATTGGTGGCAGCGGGCCGTTGGCGAAGGCCACATCGACGACCGCCCCACGGATCGCGACAACGTTTCCAACCTTGGCAGATCCGGGGTCCAACTTTCCCGCTCCCTGCAGTGTTCGAGCCTGGATCATACTGGATCGCTGGCAAACCTCACATAATGCAGGTCAACCGGATCGGGAATTACTCGTGACGAGGTGTCGCAGGGGGCGCCGAGGGCGGGCGCGAGAAACGGCGGACGGCGCGCCAGCCGACGCGATGCCCCGGTGCTGCGGTGCTGATGTCCATTCCGGGGGCATCGCGGCCGTTTGCCGAGACCACGTCCAATGGCTGCTTGCAGTCAGGCGCGTTGGTTGAAGTCTCTCAGGCAAAGTCTGCAATATTCGAAAGGCAGTTTTTTGATCCGAGCGGCGAACTTCAGCTCCCCCCTTTTCCGGCTGTTGCTGCAAGTGCGCAGTGATCCCCACAAAGGCGGAATGTCGGCATATTCAATGGAGAACGTTCGACCCCGGTCCCGCCCGCTCCGCCATATGAAATTTGCTCCCATGTTTTCAGGGGATTATAGTTTGTCTTGGCGAACCTGCTTCGAGGTTCGCCGTGCTTTGTTTCGGTTGCGTTCTACTCTGTTTTGGGGATCGCTCCCGTCGCGAGGTGACCGCGGTTGGCCTCAAGAGTGTAGTGGGTAACCTCTGCGAGGGTCTTGTGGCCGGTCACGGACATGATTGCGTAGGGTGGTGCTCCCGCCCTCGGCCAGTGGTCACGCGATTGCCTTGCGCAGTCCGTGGGACGGGCCGTTGGGCAGCTCGGCCTGATCGCACCAGGCGCGCATGGCGGTCCCGAACCCAGTTGGCGATCGGCGCTTTCCGGCCCGCGTCTCCAGGAACGTGAATTGATCGGCTGGGAGCGCATCGAGAACGCGCCGCAGTTCGGGATGGATCGGGATGTCGATCATCACGCCGCCGTTGTTCGCGGTTTCTGGCGTTTGCAGTTGATCCTCCCGTTGGACATGTTGCCCTTTCCGAGCATCACCGCAGCGGTCCTTGCGGCTCCGGTGCAGGGCATGAGGGTGATTGCAGGATGCGCCAGCGTGCCCAACGAATGTCTTTTGTAGATCTGCGCGATCTCCTCCTCGGTCTTTGTGTGGAGCCCGTTCCCCTACGTCTTCAACGGCTTGATCAACGTACCCGGATTGTCCTGACGCCACTCGAGATCGATCGCCAGATCCGCGGGCGGCCTGATGGCGGTTTCGAGGATGGCGATCCAAGCTTTCATATCTCTCCCCTCGAACGTCATAGGGCTTATGTAGCCGATGGTCGTATGGTTGCGCTTGGGGTTGTAGAACCGCTCGATGTAGTCGAACACATTTGCGCGGGCCTCTCGCCCGGGTCGATCGGTTTCGCGTTTCGCGCGTTCCGTTTTTAACGATGAGGAGACGCTCTCCATTGCAGCTTGATCCCAAACCCTGCCGGACCGGCTCATCCATTGCCTGGCAAGCGTTCTGCCTTGGCAAGAATGCCGAGAGCGGAGCAGGTCATGCCGTGATCTTCCCGTAGCCTTTGGACCAGTTCGCAGGTGTGTGGTGAGCCCTGATCGGAATGGTGCAGCCGGTCTCGGGACAGTCAGGAGTTTTGTGTGCGAGGCCATGGTGATGGAACGGAAGGGCGTATCACATGGCGATCGAGAAGGAACTACTGGACCAGCTTCTG
>Ga0209121_10000656_pt1 | contig 36348 bp, 19 predicted proteins | sample Cruoilmetagenom3_FD_187292 | JGI IMG/M metagenome (GOLD analysis project Ga0209121, IMG submission 187292) | Oil polluted marine microbial communities from Coal Oil Point, Santa Barbara, California, USA - Sample 3 (SPAdes) (version 2) | ecosystem: Environmental > Aquatic > Marine > Oil seeps ... | reverse complement strand
TAAAAAGTCTCAAGGAATTCCATACAACTTAAAAGAATAAGAACCGGATCCAAGCTCAAAAACAATATATTTTTCACCTTCTTTTGCTCCAGTTATCCCGGAGACTCCCTTAATAAATTTCCCCCCTACCCATTTTCTTTCACCTCCTTTTATAAAAATTTGGGATTTCAAAATTTTTGATCAAGTAATGGAAGACGAATCACCTGGGAGATATAAAGTGAATTTTCATTTCATTATCAATTACTTCTACAATACTAACTCCAGCAGGAATTGTACCTTCGACTTCGCTCGATGTAACAGGAGGATACAATTTCACAATGACTTTATCTTCATTCTTAACCGTGAAACTAACACCTTTTTTTGTCTTTTTGAAGTTACGAACCAGGATGCGCCCTCCCTTGGCCTCAAAGACCTTTTTATTCTCCCGGGAAAGAACAGTCTTTTCAGGCCCTGCAATGATATCATAGGTATATCCGTGAAGAGAAACATTTTTCAACTCGTTTGTTCCATTTAGCCCCAGGCTCCCAAAACGGATATCGTTGAGATTATCACTCCAGGCTTCTACATCTATGAGCTCCTGGATACCTGTGAGAGGAAGGTTCATGGACCATCCTTGATGCTTATGAGAATCTTCACTTCTCCTGCCGGTTTCAGGATTGTAGTTCTCACAGGCCCAATTCTTTTCCTCCCATGGACCCAGCCAAAGTTCGGTGCTTTTCTGGGCCAGTTCAGCTGCGACTTTATCAAATTGGTAGCGTTTCAAGCCCTCATATACCAGATAGTTTGTTGGAGGCCAGATTGTGCCGCGCCAGTATGTGTAAGGGGATTTGTAATCAGGATGATTCTTATTGATGGTTGGAATGACGTATCTTCCCCAAAATTCATTCCTGTCTAAAAGATGTTCCTGGACCATTCGTCTCGCTTTTTCCTCTGAAGGTATCCCGGCAAGAAGTGTTGTAAAGTTTGCCGGGGTTATTGTCGGAACCCCTTCGTCATATTCCCATTCCCCATTCCAATAACAACTCAAATACATACCCACTTCTTCGTTCCATAATTTCTCATTCATCCGCTTTTTTATTGCTTCATAGTCAGCTCTGTAATTTTTAGCGTCTTCAGTTTTCCCCAGCTCTTCTGCTATCTTACTCATCATCTCTGCATCGAGGGCTCGAAGACTATTCAGCCAAACAGAATTCAAGTTCATATGGATGCCTTTCATTTCCACATCATCCCACATAGGGCTATCATCCATTCCTGTTTCGCAACCTGCTGCTTCTCTTGAGCCAGTTGAGCTACCCCATTCAAGTAAGCTATCCTTGTTTCCGTCCCGTAGAGGCAGACCATCAGGGCCTTCTGATAGCCACCAGTTGAACCATTTTAAAAGAGCAGGATATGCGAGTTTTAGAAACTGTTTACTGTGAAACTTTTTATACAACTTCCAGACGAAGTAAGAAGCAACCTGTGGCTGGGAACGATCACCGGAGCCCTCGGACTCCTTCCAAACATTTCCATTCCAGTAGTTAGGAATCATCCCATTCCCTAACTGCGAAGCAAAAGTGGAAAAAACATTATTAAAGGCTGCATTCTTATCCTCCATTGAGAGGATAGCTGATTGGAACATAGGATCCCAACCGAAAGTTGTCCAATCTCCCCACACCCATGGTCTTCCAGCAGGAGCAAAAGTCCTCGGGTATTGGGCTTTTGTGCTATGGTTCATTTGATAGGCAAGCATCCAGAGTTCTTCATTGCCAATGGCAGTTGCAACCTTTCCTATGGGCCCAGAGCCTTTAAATCTCTCCACTACGTATTTCTCCCTGGCGATTTCCATCTTTTTTAGCAAGTCCTCTTCACTGAGGCCTCTCCATGGATGAATAGGCTCGCTATTAATAGCAGCTTTAAAGGTCAAAATATCTCCTTTATTGAGGGTAAATTTCATGTAAGAAGCTTTTTCGCCCTTTTTTGCTTTTTTTCCTTTAATAGCTGAAATCATATCATGATTCGAAGCATAAGTTCCCTTGCTTTCAGGTTCTCTTAAAGGTGTTAGACGAAAGTAACTAACCTTTTCTCCAGAAGGAAACCAAGCCTCTTTTTCTGTAAGAACTCCTGGAGCTGTCCCAATAATGCTATTTTTATCGATGGAATACTTTCCAGGGTAATTCCACGGGAGATATGCTTCCAAAGCGATTGTGGTTTTGTTCTTTGAAGGGCTTACAGAACCAACAATGACTCCCTTTTCTTGTACAGACCAGGTAAGGGTCAAAACCCTACCTTCTTTACCAAAACTTATTCGAGCATACGAACCATCGGGTGCTCGAGGCCCTACTTTATTAACCATATCGTAAACGGACTTGCCTGTAATATATTCATTACCAATGAGTAGACCCACTCTTATACCAAATATAGATTCTCCCTTGCCGACAAAGACAGCTCCGTTCCAACTAAAAGGGTCAATTCCCGGCCTCACTGCTGGAGGTTTTATGTTACTTCTCACTTTATTAGCTTCCAAAATACCCATGGGAGTTAATCCCGAGGTCTTATAATTCTCAATCTTTTCTGAAGCCGCCCTATTAAAAACACGAATATTTTGAAATCTCTTAATTTGCCTACTCTCCATCGGAGTAATTTGAAGAGCCATGCCACCTCCTTTTGCAAGAGGTATCCATAGAGTATCGTTTTGCTCGAGTTGGAAAGTGTCAATTTCTATCAAGGTTGGATTTTTATCCAGGTCTGTTTCTTTGGCATCTGCATAGATATAAGCCAAATAGGGAACATCTGGAGATAAAAAACTAAGAGGTTCTTTTAACAATCGGCAATTTTCATCCGTGATGCTCCCGATGAACCATTCTTTCCCTTTTCGACGCGCAATTGTCACAAAATCGCCAATTTGAGAATTGAGCACGTGGGTTTCATCCCAATCCACTGGGACATTTTCGATAAAAGTAAAAGCAGGATGATTCTCGTAGTTTTCCACGAGATCCGCCGCCATCTGTAAAGGGCTGTAGAGCACAACGTAAAGCGCCAATTGTTTAGCAAGGGTGCTATGAACTCGTGTAATTTTCCTGTATTGATCAAATGTGAGGTCAAAGATTCCAGGAGTATAATCCAATGGGCCGGCTAACATCCTGGTAAATGGGAGAATAGTGGTATGCTCAGGTGGATTCCCCTCGCTCCAGGCGTTGAATTCCTGCCCTCGGACACCTTCCCGAGCCATCATATTTGGATAGGTCCTCCGAATCCCGGTAGGCTTGATGGGCTCATGAGCATCTATCATAAGGTGATGTTTTGCTGCCCTTTTTACAACATCACGATAATGGTTTACCATCCACTGACCATGATGGTGCTGACCCTTAGGAACGATTTCACCGGCATAACCGGTTTTTACAGCGGGAATACCCAACTTTTCATACAATGAAAAGGCCTCTTCTATTTGATTTTCATAATTTAGGACGTCTCCGCCTGTTTCGTTATGGGCAATAATCTTTACGCCGTGTTTCCTGCCGTACTCTACAATTTCTTTTAGATTGTAGTCATCGTAGGAAGTTGTATAGTTTTGCCCCTTCCAGCCACCTTCCCAACCAACATTCCAACCCTCCACAAGAAGAGCAGGGATTCCATGTTTACCTGCAAAATCGATATACTTTTTGGCATTCTCTGTTGTTGCTCCATGATTTTCCCCTTTAAACCATGTGTATTTGCCTATATGCATACCCCACCAGATTCCCATGTATTTCATTGGCTTGATCCACGAGGTCTCATTTAAAGCACAAGGCTCGTTCAGGTTTATTATTAGATTGGACTCTATTAAATCTCCCGGTCTTCTCCCAATTTGTATTGTTCTCCAGGGTGAGAAGTGAGGCGTTGAAGCCTTCACCTTAACCACATTGTCTGGCCAGGGCACTAATTTGCTTTCCAAAGTATTTTGTTCTCCCTCAACAGAGACCAGAGTCATTCCTGCATAATCTGTAAGATTGGCCTCGTGCACTGCTATATATAAACCCTCCTTTGTTTTCATAGTTATGGGGGTATTTACCTCCTTGACCTCACTTAATTTCGTTTCCTTATATAAGGATTCATAGCTATCGTAGTCTGCTGGTTGCCACCATACAGTGTAATTGTTGGCAAAGCGGAATCGGGTATCCTCTTTAGTTATCTCAAAACCTTTCAGGTTTTCTTGCTTTGGCAATTCATATCGGAAACCCACCCCGGAATTGTAGGCACGGAATATCAGGTTCATTCTTCTGTGGGGTGATTCCTTCTCTTTAAGCTTAACAGTGAGTTGATTGTAGTGGTTTCTTACCTTATTTGAAGTTCCCCAGACAGTTTTCCATGTATTATCCACACTTATCCGGGAAGTATCCACAACTTTGAAGTCTCCATCTAAAGGTTGGGCATTCTTGAAGTGGAAACCTAATGAGGAAGGCTTCAAAATGATAATTCTATCATAAGATATTTGATAGTATGGAACGTGATTTTCAAGTGAGAATAGAAGTTTTACATTTCCATCCGGTGATGTAATTCCAGCCTGAAATTCAGTTGGGGATCCAGCAAAATTTAAAAAGGGTATTACCAAAATGCCTATAAAAAATTTAAAACGATTCATCTTTATACCTCCATTAATAAATTTCCTACCTTAACGTTTCTCTTTTTCTGGACTGTAGTCGGGATTGAGGGTCGGCATTTGAGCCTTAGCGGATTTTAGCCTATAGTCCAGTGTTTTATAAAGTTCTAAGGCTTTCTTCGAGCTCTTGAGGGTAAGGTTATTCTTTTCACCGATGTCCTCTTTTAAATTGTACAACTCAAGACGACCGTCCTCATAAAACTTAATCAGTCTAAGATCTCCATGGCGTATTGCACTATATGGTGTAGCCCCTCCTACATGGTAATGGGGGTAATGCCAATAAACTACTTCGCGCTCGAGAGAGCCAGTTTGCTTTAAGAGAGGGAGAATGCTAACCCCATCCACAGGATGGGTAAGTTTAACGCCAACAGTCTGGAGTATTGTAGGATAGAAGTCTACACCGATTACAGGGATGTCACATACACTCCCGGGTTTGACAACTCCTGGCCAGCGGACAATTAGAGGGACACGAACCCCTCCTTCGTAGGCTGAGCCCTTTCCAGCGCGTAGGGGTGCATTGGAAGTAATCTGATGCAGAACCAATCCGCCATTATCAGAAGTAAAGAATATCACTGTCTTCTCGGCGATTTTTAGTTCCTCCAACTTTTTCATAATCTTCCATATACTCTTATCCACGCTCTCAATCATTGCCGCATAAACAGGGTTATTCTGCCCGTTGCTGCCAGGCTTGTTCCTGTACTTTTCAATCATTGATTCCTTTGCCTGGATAGGGGCATGGACTGCATAATGTGCCAGATAAAGAAAGAATGGCTTATCCTTGTTCTTCTCGATGAAATGAATTGCCTCATCTGTGAGACGGTCTGTTAGGTATTCTCCCTTTTTACGATCCTTGAGATGGGGGATTTTATATGGGTCAAAATAACCGTGAAACGGATGCCCGAAATAACACCCTCCCACATTGAGATCAAAGCCCTGGTTCTTTGGATAATATAACTCTGCTGTATCCTGTTTGTTAGTTAAGTGCCATTTCCCAATATGAGCTGTAGTATAGCCAAGGCTCTTAAGTTCTTCAGCAATAGTTACCTCTTCAAGTGGAAGGTACTTCGTCCAATCTGGAATCCTGAGTTTTGCCCATGGATGTTCTTCACCTGTAATCCAGTCCGTTATATGGAGCCGTGCTGGATATTTTCCTGTCAGGATTGCAGCCCTGCTCGGTGAGCAAACTGTGCAAGCAGAGTAGGCATTTGTAAACCTTATTCCCTCTCCAGCCAACCTGTCGATGTTTGGTGTTTCGTAGTATGAACTACCATAACAGCTCAAGTCCTTCCATCCCAAATCATCAATGAGGATGAAAATAAAATTGGGTTCGCTTTGGGATTTTTGCACGCCGAACCCAACCCTTGGCAACAAAACACCGATGATAATTCCCACGGTTTTTAGAATAGCTTTTAAAAAATAATTCATTTTGAAACTCTCCCTTTTGTTAATTTAACGTGACAGACTCCCAGTACTTCTTCCTAACTTCCATCAACTCTGGGTACTTTTCAAATGTTGCAATTATACTAAAAACTATAAATCTCGAAAAATTTTTAATGAAGTTTTTTGGGATTGAAAGCATTTTAACCTCCTTTTTAAAGTAAAATTATTTACTATGCTTTTTAAAAATATTCTTTGCTTTTGTCCTTATTATTATTAAAAATTTACCATAAATTTAAAAAAAGTCAATCATTTCGGTCACTTAATTTGCATGAAAGATAACTATTAACACACAACAGCCATCGAATTCTCTATTAGACTTTGTAAACACATGCCACTGTAATAAAGGAAGGCTTGTAGGGTTTTCAGATTTAGGTTTAACACCAATTTATTTTGATATTTCTGTTTGCAACTCCATGTTAAGTATCTTTTTGTATTCTGGGTCCAATTCAATAGCTTTTTCAAAATCCTTTTTAGCCTTGTTATAATTATCCGATAATTTGTAAGCTAATCCCCTATTATAATATACATCAGCTTGATTCGGATTTAATTCAATTGATTTGTCAAAATCAGTAATCGCTAATTGGTATTGCCCACGCATTGCGTATATCATCCCCTTATTGTTATAAGCTTTAGCGTATGCGGAATCCATCGTAATTGCCTCGGAGTAATCATCAATGGCTTTATCGAAACCGATGTCCTTTGTCAAGCCTAATTGTCTAAATCCTGATTGATACAACAAACCTCGATTGTAATAAGCTTCAGCGTAATCCGGTCTTAAATTGATAGCCCGATTAAAATCATCGAGTGCTCTTCTAAATTCACCTTTGGAAGCATAGGCAATGCCTCGACTGTTGTAAGCAATAGGATAGTCTGGAATTAAATCCATCGATTTGCTAAAATTGACAATAGCTCGTTCAAAGTCACTTTTCAAGTAGTAAATAAGACCACGGGTATAATAGGCTCGAGCATAGTTAGATTTCAACTGTAATGCCTTATTTAACTCAATTAAACTCTGATCCAATAGGCCCTGGCGGTAGTAAGTTCTGCCTATATTATAATGCGCAAGCGCAGAATTAGATTTTAAATCAGCAGCTTTTTTAAATGCTACAATTGCCTTTTCGTAGATTCCATTTTCGAAAAAAATTTCGCCCATTCGAATCAAATCTTCGAATGTGACACTTCCAAACTCTGAAAGATCCATTGATTTGAGACGTTCTATTTCATTAATTAAATATCGAGCCCCGGGGTGATCAGATTTTATCTCCAAAGCCTGCTCGAATTCCTTAAGGAAGTTACCTTTGGCTTTCTCACGCATCACAAGACCTAACATAACATGCTTGGTAGCTTTATGCGCAGCCTTCAACGAATTAATGAAATTAAAGCCTTTGTTTTTGAGCAACTTAAGGTTAGTAAGAAGCGATATTACAGATGAGCTGTTTTTAGCGATAAGTTCATAAGAACGTGCTCTATCCATACCGGGTCTTCTCTTACGAGGTGCAAATTCCAGCACAGGTTTATCAAGCGTGTGTAAAGGTGCAGAATTAACCCATTCAGCAAAGCCAGTTTCATTCATTTTAAAGGCGTTGAGGAAAAATACAGGATCGCTTAAATTGACAATTCTTAGATCATCTTTAGCAAATTGATCAAAGCGCTTCAAGAATGAATTGATATCAATATTTATAGGCCTAAGTGCCCCTACGATTAAAGCATGTTTATTATAATGGGTAACAGCCATCCATAAGGAAACATAAGGAAAAACTGAGTGGAAGGTTTTAAGCAAAGTCTTGAAACTTTCCTCCGGTAGTTCAACCGGAAGCCAGCTTGTCATAATCCCACCATCTTTCAAATGCTTTTTTGAGGCCTCAAAATATTCCTTTGTGTATAGACCTGAATTGCCTGAGTAAAAAGGCCAGATAGCATCATTCATGATGACATCATATTTACGCTCTGTTAGAGCGATGTAATTTGCACCATCCATGATGATAGCGTGAAACTTTGGATTGTGGACGACACCGTGGTTTAGATCACGGAAATACTGTGCACCCGTTTTAAGAACTCCACTGCTGATTTCTACAACATCGACTCTCTTAGTCTCATAGGTTGTAAGAAGATAGCTCGTCTCTCCGCTACCAAATCCTACTTGCAAAACCTCCTTCGGGTTTGGATGAAGAAGCATTGGAATATGAGCTTGTAATTTCTGGGTTGTCCTCAAGGTCAAATCTGTACCAGCAACATTTATGGAACCAGTTGAAATTACCCGATTTCCGTCTGGATATCGATGAACAGTGGTAATTCCTTCTACTCCTTCGTTGGCGTAGATTATTTCAACACGACTATTTACCTCTTCTTCTCCGATGTTGTAATATCGAAAGAGATAGTCCCTTGGTATCTTTACAATAAATGTGAATCCAAGAGTCAAAAATATGGGTATTAATGCGAAGGAAACCCTCCTTGAAACTAGCGACTCGGAAATATCCAGGGGTCGGAATCCAAGTATTAGGGTTCCTATAACTAATGCAATCAGTGAAATTAAAACAATACTTTTTTGTGTACCTAAAGCTTCTACAAAAAGGAAACCTGTGAGAAAAGAACCAAAAATGCCCCCTAACGTGTTAACCGAATAAATGTTGCCAATTGAGGTGCCGACTTTTTTGATATTCCGGGTATAAATTCGACCAACAAGAGGGAAAGCTATACCCATCAGCACAGTTGGTACAATCATAATCAGCCCAGCCAAAAGAAATTTTTGAGCTATCTGTTCTCCCCAAGAAACCGCGCTCCAAGGAGCCATAATAGACTCAAAATTACCAAAAAGAAGGATTGAAAGCAGCCCTAAAAGGCCAATTAAAGACTCAACGACTCCAAAGCTCTTGAAATGATTTTTGATTACTCCTGATTTTTCAATAAAAGTAAATATGAGACTTCCTAAACCGATTCCGACAAGAAAAGTGGTCAGCATTATTGCGAAGGCATATACCGTTGTGTGGAGCTTGAATACTAAAAGTCGTGTCCAAAGGACTTCGTAGGAAAGTGAGACGAATCCAGCCAAGCCATATCCAATAAGAATTAAAATGGCATATTTGGGTTGAAGAGTAGCACCAACGGATTCTTCATTAACAATTCTTTGTTCCGTTTTTTCTCTTTTGGGGAAGTCCAAAAATATTCCGAAAAGAAAAAACACCAAGGCTAGCAAAATATTTGTTGCAGCCGCAAGATGGATTGTTTTAGTAATTCCGAGCGCTTCAATAAATAAAAAGCCTGCCATAAAGCAACCCACAGTAGCACCAAGGGTGTTCACTCCGTAAAGTAGACCAACCCGTGTTCCACTCTGTTCGGTACGTCTTATGAAGAATTTGCTCAGAACTGGAAGGGTACCCCCCATAAGGAAAGTAGGAACCAATAGGATTGCGAAGGACATAATAGTCTTAATTATCATAATCTGCAGGTTTGAATAGTATAGGCCCTGATAGAATACCGCATAAAACTTGTTAAATGCATCTAATAGTAGAGGTAAAGAAAGCGCCGTTAATCCAATTCCCAGTTCGAGCATCGCGTAAATTTTCAGTAGATGTTGCTTTCTATCAGCAAATCGTCCAATGACAAAACTACCCAGAGCAAGTCCACCCATAAAGGCAGTTATTACTGCACTTGTAGCGTAGGTAGTGTTCCCAAAGACGGAAGTCAACATGCGGGTCCAGATCACCTCATAAATCAGCCCAGTCATCCCTGAAAGGAAAAATAGGGAAATAATTGTTAAACCAAATATAGGTGAAGATTTATGAGAATAATTGCTCATTGATAACTCCTTAACTTACTTGAATTATTAGTTTTTGAATATCGTTTAGAACTTTTCATCTATTTAAACCAAATGAAAAATAAATATTCCCATTTATGGATTCTATTATGTTTGAATTAAACTAATGGTTTCCTTCAACTTTGTCAAGTTTTTAACCATTCAGAGTTTCATGATTTTTCTGCTATATCTAATCACGATTGATACTTTATAAATCCTCATTATTTATTCTGATTGATATTCATAAGCCCCTATATCGGGAGCATCACCGACTGGAACAGGATTATCTTCAAAATCCAGAGAATAACCAGCATCAACTCCTGCATCAATAGCAGGGCTATTTGACTCCGGGTGTAGATCCCGTGCTTCAAGAGAAACGAAGCATGGATCAGCAACTATATCTCCCTCACCTAAGGGTTTTCCACATGGATCACTCTGGCTTCCATCTACACAGTAATAGATGTTGTGCTCATGGGGCTGGTCGTAGTATTCTGCTCCATATACATTTTCCCCGGAAAACACCTGCAATCCATTAGCCAGGACAAAAATGTTGTTCCGAATGATATTATTTCCCTCATTGAAACTGAATACCACACGTACTCGGCTGTTTTTAGGCCTGAGGCATAAGACCGTATTATTCTCCACTAAGCAATTTCTACCCGACCAGAAGAATATAAACTCCTGATAATCATCGCTGATATTGTATGAAATTATTATATTCTCAGTGCTTACGTCCCCGATGATTTCAAGAAAGCCTTCATTTCTGGATGAGTAGTTATGATGGATGTAAATATCCCTCTTGGGATATTCAACATTATCTATCTCAATTGCACCACCATCAGCCTCAAATGTACCTCCACTTACCTTATAGTTTACTATTCTATTATAAGATATCTCATTATTCGAAGTTGCTACCATGATACCAATGGGCCCCCAATTCGGGTACTCCAGGAATCTATTGCAGTCATGGATATGATTTTTTGTTATTAAACAATGCTTTCCATAGCATTGAACCCCGATAGGACAATTCATAATCTCACAATTCTTAATAATATTATAATCTGCTCCCTGCTTAATATAAACAGCACCAATATCCCTTGCTCCAGTATCTCTTTCTGTATCAGCTGGAACCCCATCATGAAAGTAAAGTCCATCAATAACGATATAACTTCCTAAGATTTGAATAATATTACCGTTCAGTATACTGGAATTCATATTGGTAAATCGAGGAGCCGGGCCACTTCCATAAGCCGTGAATACAATAGGTTCATCTAAATTTCCTGAACTTTTTATGAATAATCCACCACTAAAAGATGAACCTCTGCCGAAAAAAACTGTATCTCCAGATTCAAAGCTATGATCATTAACAGGCTTCAGTGTCTTCCAGGGCAAATCTTTCGTCCCGGGATTATTATCATCCCCATTAGAGGCAACATAAAATTTAGAAAGACTATCCTCTAATAGGGGTTTACTGCATGTTAACATACTCATAATTATGAAAAGTATTAAACATTTTATAATTCTCAAAATTTCCACCCCGTGGGTTTTCATTTAAATTATTCGAAAAAATCCTCTAGAAACTCGAATGGGCATGGATCATAAGATCTCCAATTCAATTTTGTCTAATTAGTTCTGCACTTCCTTCTCCAGCCTCACTTGCCTCGACCACCAAAGCCAAATGCGTAGAGCGTGGCGTTGTCCATCCGAAAACGGATCTGCACTGCCTGACCGCTCAATGCGCTCAAATCCGCATCAGTTCTCCACAAGACTGGCGCATCGGTAACTGAACCGGTAACAGGCGTACATTGCTTGAAAGTGAAGCCATCTGCTTCCGCTATTTCTACCTGGACCGAGCCACCTTTGCCCACATCGGCGCTGATTCGCAGCGTGTCACCACTAACCCGTACCAACTCCGTCACAATAAGGGCAGTCGTTTCTTTAGATAAAGGCCGGTAGCCTGCGAAGCCGTCCGGACGCAGCGTGGCCAGACACAGGAAGCCTTCGCGCCAGTCGGTATGCTTGTAGTTGCTGCCACCGTAATATAACCGGATTTCGTCGTCAAGGAAGACGGGTTTGGACGGGTACACACAACCCCAGTCGTAGGCCCCTTTCTTTGGCGAGTTGGGGATGAGAGGCGTGCCCGGGAGGATGCGATGCCATTTGCGTGTATCGGGACTCCACGCCAATTCGGTATGGGCGCGGTCCTCTTCGGTGTTGAATATGACCGGTAGTCCCAGATACACTCCGCAATAGTAGAATATAGGCATGGCATAGGTCTGGAGGTGCGCCTCTTTCCCTTGCAGTACTACTTCCGCTTTCGACCAATTGACAAAATCGGGGCTTTCCGTGCGGCCCACTTGGCGCACTTCGTCCCAGAGGCGTGTAATACCCACATATTTGGTTAGTGTCGGAGCCCAGATTGCATTGTTGTGAGTGTCGCCGGCGGCCTCAATGGCGCCACAGAGATGGCGCGTGCCCCAATGAATACCATCAGGCGAAAAATTGACCGCCATACTCACACCTTCCTCGCCCGGTATCTCGGCATTGTACTTGTAGAACATCTTGTAGCGACGGGTCGAGTTGTTGTCGTGTGCATCCCGCATCACACCCACACCATGAGTAGAGTGGTAGCGGATAAGGTTGTTGGCCTTTGATCCCTTGTATTTCACTAGCCCTAGTTCCGGCTTGTTCCAGACAATGCCGTTCTTGGACTCGGCGTAGGCTACGCCGCTGTAGCGCCGTGGCGGCTCGAACGATTGCAACAGGGGGGCGTAGCCGCCGGGTTCCCGTTCGGCCTTCGGCGTCGATTCATGCGCCTTGTCCATCGTAAACAGGTTGTACCATAGACGGAACATCTCCTGCTCCGGGTCGTAAATTACGTTCGGATAAAGGTTATCGAACCGCACCTCCCATGGGTGCTCCTCGCCAAACAGCGGATTGCGGCTGTCCTTCTCGACTCGTCCAAGTGTCAGCTCCGCTCCCTGGATCTCGGCGATGACACGCGCGTCCAATACCAAATATTTTGCCCGGCACGGAATAGTTCCCTCGTTGACATCCGCCACTACTGTGAACACAGAGAACAAGCTAATACCCACAGCAATTATCCAGAACCGATTCGTCTTCATTTAAATCTTCTTTCTCTAGTAGTTCAAATTAATACAGCTTAGCCACCTTTTTAATTACCATCATATATACTTTTAGGTCCCGAAAAACATTTTACTCAACTTCTTTGACACAACGAAAACCAATGGCAGGAGATCGGTTAAACCCAGGATTAAGCCACCAAAATTTTAACCTCTGCTGATTGGTAACCAGTCCATTCTCCATGTACCAAAGGCTTCCAAATGATTGAAACCAGCTCCCTCCACGAATGTAGGAAAACCAATGCCACCCATCGTCTTGAAAACTATCAGTCATTTCTGCTACATTCCCTACCATATCCACGACTCCAAAAGGGCTCGCCCCTTTAAGATAAGATCCAACAGGACAGGTACCTTTTGAACCAACATTAGCCTTTTTAGGATCCCACTCATTTCCCCAAGGGAATAGACGTCCATCCCTTCCCTGTGCAGCATACTGCCATTGTGCTTCGGTTGGCAGTTCTTTACCAGCCCATTCTGCATAAGCTTTCGCATCCCAATAATCAACATGAACAACCGGGTATTTAGCCTTTCCTCTGGGATATTTCCCGTTTTGCCAATGTTTTAAAAAATTCCTTGGCCATTTAGGTTTATACCCTGTTGCATCAAGGAATTCCTTATACTGCTGATTAGTCACTTCATGAATATCAATATAAAAACTATCCAATTTCACCCAGTATTCCTCCTTGTAGGCATCACCAATAGGGCCTTCCTTATACGGCTTTATTTCCAAACCTTCCCGCCAACGATTAATTTGAATATAATGGAACTTGGCACCAGGTATAAGAACCATGCCTTTTGGAATTCCCTGACTTTTCAATGGATGAATATAAAGAAGTAAAATACCAACCAAGATATGGCTTTTAATAACCCACTTTGACCAACGCAACATCTTGGACCTCCTCCTTTTTATTTCGATATTGAACCAAAACATATCCATCTGGACTCTGCTCAACTGTGCTTCGATTAAAATTAAGTGTATCATTCCCATCTACTTCAGGGCCTTTTTGATTGCGCATTGTAATATCGATTCCTACTAACTCAAGCGTTCCTGAGGCGCCACCAGGAATTTGAGCAGTCCATTTCCCATCCCTCTCTGATATCTGTATTCTTTCAGGCATTGCCACAAAACAACCCACCTCCTCGGGCATTTCTTGGGGCAAAAATGCAATCTTTTTGCCTCTAATCTTGCGAATTTCGACAGGCCGTTTATTCCATACATCAACCATATGCCAGCCATCGGGCAAATCTACGTAAAACAGGGAACCAATGAGGCGATTGTCTAAGAAATGCGAGACACTATCGTGCTTTGCTTGATACAGCATATAAAGATACATTTCATCAGTAAAGAACCCGTTCACAAAAAGATCTTTTCGCAAATCTGGAATGAGTGGGACTGCACGAGCTGAGGTAACAATATGGGCAAAATCGTGCATAATGCGATTATATCTGCTAATCAAGATCTTTTCATCCCACGATTGTAAATTGATCTCGCCAAAAATATCTTCCCATACAGCATAGCCAGTCGCATTAAATAGTGCATTATAAATCAACAACCTACGGTTACGATCCCACCTTACAATTTTGAATACCTTATGTTCAGGAAAAACAAAACGCAATAAATCTACAGCTGGCATTGGATAACTATGTATTGGGTGATCAAAACTCTCTGTTGTAAATTGCAACCCCTCTATTGAAGGTCTACCTTCGGTGACGAACTGCGCTTCAGGATTGTACTTATCCACCTCAGTCCGAAGAGACAAATCGGACTTATCCATTGTGTCAAGGTGTAATCCATCGGCACCAACAATACCCAAAATTTGAGCTTGTTTTTTATACATATCCTTCCGATTTCGAATCCTATCCCAGGGATTGTAAGCCAGATAAACTTTTGTCCCCATAGCGTGGGCTACTTTTATGAAATTTTTTAGCCCCTCAATACCACCTGGAAGATCTTTATAAAGATCGAATTGATCTCTCGGATCCACCCCGACTCTGGGGTAGGAATGCCAGAACCAGAACTGGTCGAATCCATCAAATTCACGTTTGGCTTCCTCCAAGAATCGACGGGGCATGAAACGGTTTTTGTAAGGATCATAGATTATGTGGTTATAGACAAAGGAGAAATATGCGAGAAAATCCTTTCGATATTTCTCATAACCTGGTCTTTCGTAATAGGTAAAATCGAAACTCTTTCGAATACGATTCCTAAACCAGTTATACGACTGGTGCCAATCCCCTTCGCATATCCGTAACACACCCTTAAAGATATGTATTGTATCTCCCTCAGCTACTTCCGTTGTCTGTGAGGGCCAGAGAGCTTTTTCTATAGAATCAAAGTGCCAGGGGATATCCGATTTCTCTCGGTAGAGAAAAACACCCATATTAAGTTTGGGGAATTCAACAGTTGTTGGTAAGATAGGATTTCCCCAGAGAAAGTAGAGCTTTACAGGCCCTGGCTTTGGAGGCTGTTCCCATTCATGGATGGGATGATAATCTTTCATTAACTTTCCAGTTACACTTGTGAGTAAATAGCCATCTTTAGTTGGGTATAAAACTTTTCGAACTCCACCAGGATTCGGGGAGAGAAAAGGAAGCCAGGGAATTCCGGGAACAACAGTTGTTTTGCCGGCTCTGTATATATCGTGAAACCCTCTCTTATAACGGTTCTCCAACCATATTTTCGCTTCTATCTCAGGACTCTCACGAACGCAAAGTTGAACAAAAATGTGGAAAGGATTTTCCAGATAGTTGGAGTATGCATGAATAAGTACAGTAGAAGACTCACTGGTTCGCTTAATCGTCACGTTCAGTATACCAAAGCCGACATTGAAAAGAGACCATCTGTTTTCAATGCCAACGAGCGGCATAGGATACTCTGGTTGAATAAACTCCAGATCTCGCGGTTTATACTTTAGCGAATTGACTGTTAGTTTCCAGTCCAAACTAATAGTGACTAGCAAACTGTCATTTTCAATGATAATCTCTCTCGGAGTGGTCTCGTTTGGAAGCGCTTGAACTTTTACTGCAGAAAAACAAGGCCACGACATTAAGAGTGCAACTAAACTCAAGATTCGCCAAAAACAACAAATCTTAAAAACGACCTCCCTATCTGATCCCATTTAACCTCCTATATGTTAATATATTTATTGGACTCTTTAAACAGTGTATAACAATAATTCACCTCTCTATATTCTTTTTATTCAACATTTTCAAGGTAAGACCCATAATTATTACCTCCTTAATTTCAGATATAGATCGTTTAAATTTACTTCCTCCTTTTCCCATTGGCGAAAGTTTTTGGAGATTTCATCCTCCTATCCATTTCACTCTATGGGAAAAATGCCTAAATGACTCCGTTATATCCAATTAATCCCACGAAGTGGAACCCACCTTTTACAGTATACTCATAAATGACTAACCCTGTAAATCTTGAAATTCTTGAACTCTGCTTTCACGTTGTAACAAAGTATTCCAACACCCTTCCCATCCAGGTTAGATTCGAAAGTATCTACAACCATCCAATCGCTTGGTTCCGATTTTCCTTTAATCCACACTTTCCCCATAACTGTTTTTCCTACAACAAGCATTTTCATATAGTAGGTCTGCTCGACTCCACAGGGATAGGGTACACAGCTTCCCCAGCCCACTTGAAAGCGCCCTGAAGTCTTACTGAATGCATTAGTCAAAGTCAGGCTCCATTTACGATTATCATCTTTTCGACAATGTGCAACCAAGCCTATCTGATATAAATCAGGGTTATTAGAATAGAATTCATAAGGAGTAAATTCCAAACTCAAAATAAAATCGTTACCAATATCTTCAGATGGTATAAAGTATGAGAAGTAATCTCCTATATCTCCACCCCAAACTCCACCTACGTTAGTTTGCCAATAAGCACCATCTTTTACAGCCCAATTTCCTCTAACAACTTTCCAATTTGCCCGTTGGGGGTTAAAATCTTCCTCAAATAGTAGTCTTTGCTGGATACGGCTTGAACGTGAGAGATGGTAACCTTTTCGTCGTCCTCCTAACCAAACCGACATTTCCCATCCGCCTGCGCCTGCCTCGCTATATGGGACAAGGTCCATTGTCTTTGTTTTTGCTAGTGGAGTTTCACCAGGAGGAGTAACTGCGGGCACACGGACTAAACGTGCTCCAGGCCAGGTTGGTTTATCCGGGACTGTTAACTGGTAGGGAATTGTATCCTTATTGCTCACAGCTGGTAAAACAGATGGTTCATTTCGCCAATTATCGAATTCCGAGTCCCATGCCAAGAACTGCGGCCCTCGCAATAGAGCCACCCGTCCTTTCTTTCGTAACACCTGCACAGGCATTGCCATCTTAAGAACTACCTTATCTCCAGCACACCACTTTCTTTTGATAGAAAGGTAACTACTAGGCTTCATAGGCAAGTCGAGCGGTTGACCATTAACTGTCACTGAACCAGAAGTAAAAAAGAATGGCAGGAGTAACTTCAGGGTAAAATCCATCTCTTTACCCGGGCTAACTGTCAGTTCCACTGTTTTACCCCAAGGGTAGTCTGTTCTTTGCGTTAAAGTAACGGGCTCTCGGTCCAATTCGGTTTTGAAAGAGCCTGTCTCATATAAATTAACAGCAATGGCTCTATCTCCAGTCATATATGCAAAAGTTGGGATAAGAGCAATAGCCCGTGGTCCATTTGAGCTACAACAACATATATCAGTCCTATATCCTTTTTGTCCTTCCATCGTCGTAAAATAGCACCAGTCTCTGCCGTTCGGATGTTGAGCTGCCAGCATGTGGTTATAGATAAGGCGATGTAGCTCATCGGCAAAGCGAGCTTCTCCTGTCAGCCTTAGCAGCTGTAAATTTAACCTCAACCAGTATACCTGGACACAGGTCTCGGTACATAATCCTGTAGTAATAAGCGACTTGGGTGGGCTGAAAAGCTCATGCGCATCGGGGGCGCCAGTCACGAAGCAAAGCTCATCCACTATATTTTGCCAGACTATAGTCGGTACTTTAAGCAGACGCTCTTCACCCGTAGCACGATAGAGTTCACAGCAGCCAATATAGTTAGCCAACATTTCATAAGCTTTCTTGTTACCCACACGTTGGACTGTTCCGTACTTCTCTATATTAGTGAGTATTTTTGGTCCTGCATTTGCTCGATTAAGGACATACTGGCAAAAATCCAAATATTTCTTTTCGCCTGTGATTTCGTAAAGCAAGGCGCTGGATTCCAAGATGGACGTTGCAGCCATTCCTGTGTGTGTCCCTGATTTTAAAATATCTCGCTTTCCTTTTCCAAAAGTAGCGATTAAAAGATCGTTTATTCTCTCCGCTGCCTTCAGGGCTGCTCTATTGTGAGTAGCCTGGTAGTAAGTCAACAATGCTTGTAAACAATACTTGTTGTTCCAAACATCCCAACCTACCTTTATCCATCGATCCGGACCCTTACCCATCGACCATCGGTCCTTTTTTAGATAAGTCCCCAAATATCCATCAGACTCTTGCGTCTTTATGAGTTCAGCTACAATGTGATCTAACTTCTTCTTTAATTGCTTGTCATGTGGAGTATTCTGCCAGGCCTGGGTTGCCGCGCAAATCCATTTACCAACGTATTCGCCATTCCACGCTGCTTTACTTGGACGGTTTCTAAAGTCTTCTAACAGTACGTCCTCAGCGACATATTCTTTCAGACGAACTTCCCGATTGACATCAATCCGATGCCCCAAAAAACCCTTGAGTGTTACAGCACCTCGATCCACAGGTTGCAAAGCATCTTTTACAGTAGAGCTCATAGCCTTATTTGAACACTGCAGAGTCATAAAGCTTAGAGCTATTATGGCAAGATGAATGAGAGCAGTTTTTACTTTCATATTCTCCTCCTTTTATTTATTACCTTCTAATTTTTTATAATTAGGCAATGGACCATGGACACTAAGTTCAGTGATAGATGTAAAACGAACAAATTTGCTGTACCAGTGCTCTACCCCTCCTGCTTTGCCGATCATTCTAATTGCAGTAGTCTTTACTGGTTTAAATGCAAGCAGATATTCAACAAAGTGGGGTTTATTAAATCGTTCTTTTCCCTCAGGAAGGGGAGGGTAGATTAATAAGTCCTTCACCGACCGCCATTTCTCATATTCATCACGATATTCTACCTTGAGAGATGTGAACCAACCGCCATTTTCTTCAACACAGCCTGTATGATAACCTAAGAGACCTATTGTCTGAGGTTTATCCCACTCGTAGCCGTAATAATCGAATTCTGTTGACCTATTACTTGATATACTATAGAAGGTAGAACCATCACCAAAACATTTCCCATCACGAATTACTTCAACATCATCTGCATAAAGAGACCTGGGGACTGTTAACCACATTGAATCCCTCTTTGATGTTTCTGTATGCCTGACATTTGAAAGTATCTTTTTGGAGGTTTTTGCCAGGTTATTTCCGAGAACTACCAGTTTAAATTCCTTACGGGCCTTTTTATTACTTCGGTCCTCAAGTTGAAGCACAACTGGATAAACACCCGGTGAAACAGGTATTCCGGAAATAGTCCCGTCTTTGAATTGTATTCCTTCGGGAAATGAACCGGAGAGAACTTTCCATTTAAAGGGTGTTTTTCCTCCAGAAACACAGAAGTTATACTCCACTTCTTTGCCCATTTCAATGTAAGGCATTGGTGCACCAGGAAACTCTAAAGGTGGTACAAATTCTGCTTTAGTATTGATGAGATAAAAATCTTTTCCATTTTCTGTTATCTTCTTACCGCCATATTTTAGGATAATTTTCTCACCTTGTTTTGCCATGCGTTCTGCTATATCTTTCAAACTCGCATCCGGCATATCGTAACGAGATACATTTTTATACAGATCATTCAAAGGCTTTTTCCATTTTAACTCTGGAAATGGATAAAGCAGATTCTGGGGAATTCCTTTTGTACCTAACACAACACCCAACAGTCCACTCATTGTCGCTGCTTGATTATCGGCATCAAAACCAATTGCACAAGCCAAGTCAAGAGTCTTTTGAAAATCACCTTCTCCGTAAAGCAAAGCTAAAATTCCACAAGCACCGTTAAGGTTAGCATTCCAGATGGTCTTTGTATCCGAGGATTCATCGTGATAGTACTTCTTTGCCATTTCTTCCCGTGCTTTTTTCCAATCATCGGGATATTTTTGATATAATGACTTCACATATTCTACAGTTTTTGCGAATCGACTGTTAGGAGGTAGCACCTTAGTTCCAATATCGATCAGATTACGGATATCCGATTCAAAGAAAGCAGCAGCATACATTGCTGCATAATGAATTGTCGGTTCCACCCCCCAATCGTCGTCCATAATGTGAGCTGCCCAACCACTTTTTTTCGTAGCATATTGCACCATACCAGGAGCGGTAACAGCCCAGATTTCGTTAATCAACTGGGGATCTATCTGAAACCAGTGGGGATTATATTTTTTATCCCCTGTCACAGGTGGTGTATAACCATAGAGCATTGCAGCAAGGGCTGCTCGATTGGCCAGCCATACTCGCTCACGGACATGATATTTCCATCGTTCTGCAAAGTCAGAATATGTAGGCTCTACCCCCTTTTCTTCCATAGTGAGAAGGTACATGTATTCAATGTCAGTGTCATCGTCGGAGAAAACACCGTTAATTTCTTTCATGTAATTCTTAAGTTCACCCCGATAGTGATAGGGAAACTCTTCCGGCCCTGGTTCTTCAATATACCGGTTTTCATGCGGAAGTCCATAGATATTGCCTATACACTGTCCCAACCATGAAGCATAAACTTTATCCTGGTATTCTTCTTCAGAGATTTTAACCATCTTTTTCTGTCCACAAGAGGAAAAGAATAGAAAAACAACAAAGATAAAAGACTTCAATATTTTTTTTGGCATTTCTTACCCCCTTAACTTTAATTTAAACTGATGTCCGAAGTGTTCGAAAGTTGGTATATTAAAAGATAATAAATGTTTAAAGGTTATCATGAGAAATCAATTCTTATTGAGGTCGCTCTAAATTTTGCTGCAAATATCGCTTCATGATTCGATTTAAAAACTCTTGCCTATTAATTGTAATACCAACTTCGCAGTTGGGCTCTTTACTATCATCAATTACAGTATAACCACTATCGGTGACTTCCACATGAGCTGGGCGTGTTTCAAAAAGTTCCGGCCACAATGCCATTCCTACTGCTACAACATCATAAAGAGTAGGTGTTTCATGGCCCCAAAGAGAATACAACGCACTGAGTGCGTTCGTAAGGGGTGATTGACGCATCAACAATTTAAATCGAAACTCCTTTTCAAGTTTTACATGTGTTGTTATATCCAACCCTGCATAGGTTATTGGTGCGCTACAGGTAGCAAACATTTTAGCAGATTTGACATCGGCACGTACGTTCCATTCGGCATCAGGAATATGACTACCGTCATATCCTATATAGAATGACCCAAACATAGAATAAATGTGTTTGGCGAGTTTCAGAATATTTGGGTCCTTTTTTAAAACGTCTGACATATTAGACACTGGGCCTATGGTAAAGAGTATTATCTGATTGGGATATTTATGAAACATCTCTAAATAAAAATCAGTAGCGGATTTCTTTATGGGTTTTATTCTTGAGAATCCTTCTGCCCAGTAGAACTGATTTGTATAGTTACCTAACTCCTTATCTTTCCCAACAATATTCGGGGTTTGACGCCCAACAACAACGGGAATATCCTCCATTCCTGTTTCATAAAGCATTTTGCAGGCGATTTGTGCACGTTTTTTTGTTAATCCATGATCCATTACGATTCCTAAGATTTCAAATTCTGGACTTGTCAGTAATAAAGCAACAGCAAAGGCGTCGTCAATATCGCCGCCAAGATCGGTGTCTATGATAACTTTTTGTCTTTCACCTGTTGGGTTAGATGCGAATACCTTGTTTACTTCTTTATTAATCGATCCGAATTTGAGGTCATAACCGAAGGAAAAAGATTCGGCCAACATCTCATCAATATAAAAGCCATTTTGTGAATAATAATGACTTATACCAAGTGGTTGTCCCTGCCTGGGTGTTGAGACTTTATTACAGTAGTCCTCCACTGAAATTTTGGTCATACCTCTTTTAGTGCAGCTATTAACCAAAATAATGCTAAAAAGTATTATCCCAATTGTTCCAAAGATCCATTTTATTTTCATTTTCAATTTCCTTTTGTTTATAAGCCCAAAGGCTCATCTTATCCCATACGGAAACTACTTAAACTTCCATAAACTGATGAAGCTCATCAAGTGTTGGCATTGATGGCTGTGCTCCAAGTTTAGTAGCAGAAAAAGCTCCAGTCAGATTGGCAAATCGAATTGCCTCTTCTAAAGGTTTTTGTTCTGCTATTGCATATGCTAGAGCACCATTGAAGGCGTCGCCGGCAGCTGTTGTATCCACTGCTTTTACTTTCTTGGTGGGTATCAATATAGCCTGTTCCTCGGTCACTAAAAAGGAACCTTTAGTCCCCATTGTTATGATAAGATTAGCAACACCTTTCTTTCTCAAAATTTCTGCCGCTTCCCTTGCCGACTTTTCATCCTCTACTTTCACACCCGTGAGGAGTTCGGTTTCAGGCTCATTGGGTGTAAGTATAGTGATCAAATTTAACAATGCCCCATCCAGTTCTCTGGCTGGTGCGGGATTCAGGATAACTTTTGCACCTGCTTCTGAAGCTAAACGGGCAGCATATCGGACTGTTTCTAAAGGTGTTTCCAATTGAAGAAGCAAAACTTTTGCGTCTTTGATTTTTTCTTTCGCTGCAGTCACATCTTCCGGAGATAGTTTACTATTCGCTCCTGAAGCAACCGCAATACAGTTTTCGCCTTCTTGATCCACAAATATAAGAGCTACTCCTGATGGATTCTCATTATCCTTAACAATAAAATCTGTGATAATTCCCTCTTTCTGAAAATTCTGAACTGCTTGTTCTCCAAAGATATCTGTTCCGACTCTGGCCACAAACGTGACTTCTCCACCAAGTCTTGCTGTAGCGACAGCCTGGTTAGCTCCCTTACCACCTGCAGCTATGATGAAACTCTTAGCAATAAGAGTTTCACCTGGAATGGGTAACCTTTCAAGCTTAGTCACCATATCAGTGTTAGAGCTTCCAACAACTACAACTTTTGGTTTCTCCATTTGATCCTCCTTTCGTTAAATTAATAATCCTTCTTGCTTTTAATTTTCTCTAACGTAGCCTTCATTAATACAACAGTGTATGGGTTCCAAGTGGACATATTAAAATATATTGTGGTGGTGGACTCATTGCCGGTTGCCAATCCTTCATATTGGTAAGGACCATATTCACCACCCCACTCATATTCTCGTCCAGGGTCATGAACAGAATCACATATCTCGTAATGCCAATCAACATGTATGAAGTGACAGTAACCACCGTCTTCCCATGGCTCAAAAACAATTTTGGGCAAAGACCATGGACCCCAGGGTTTGTCAGCGGTTCTCAGGTTTATTCCTCGGAGTCTATCTGGCTCATTAGGAAAATAGCAATTGTAAAGCATTATCCATTTTTCAATAAATTGGTTGTAAGTAACTGAGAACTCACCTATGCATGGCTGGTCGAAAAGCTCTATGGCGTCAGTTTGATTGGAACTCCAGATGAGGTCACCGTTCTCATCAAGGCCGGCGAAGTAACGTATGCTTGAGGGATTTTCGATTTGTGAAGCAGGTTGAAAAGCAAGAGCAACACTCTCTTGACGATATTTTCCCCCACCAAATATGACCAAACCGACTCCTTCCGATTCCGGGAAGCCATCATCTTCTGATAATTCAGTTTCCACAATAGAAACCTGCATGAAATGCCCTTCAGGGTATCTTGAGAGGGTGTATAAGTAGGCAAAGTTATAACCATCATCATAAGAAACAGCTACCACCGAGCGCCCGCATACACCATCAGTTGGCCAGGTTGCATCAATAAGATCGGTGGTAACATAAAGGTATATTTTGCCATCAACACTCACTCCTTCGGTGGGTACTTCAAACATTCCCATACTTACACCCGGGATTTTTATGGGGCGGTATGAACCGTTTAGGTCTTGAAGAAAAATTAACTCAAGACCTTCTTCCGGTATGACATCATTTGTATATGCAATAGGGTTTTCGTCTTTAAGCCAGGTCTCACCAAACAATAAATAGTATCGGCCTTTGTGTCGAAAGACAGCTCCTTCATCTACTGCATCCACCTGGTAACGTTGCCCAGTAAGATTGATGGTAAATCCATGATACTCTCGATCATAATCTCCAACGAGTTGGCATATTTTTGTTGCGGGCTTGGCAACTATTACATCTTCTGAATAAAGTTCCGGTTCATGACTCCAGTCACAAGAAACAATAGTAAAAATAAAAAAGACACTTAAGAATACTTTGCAATCCGACCCCATTCTCATAATATTTTCTATTCAGTAAAATTTCTCAAGATTATTCTTTTGCCATGAGAACTTGGTAAAATCGATAACCATATGCTGGAAGTTCCACTTCAAATGTGTCTTGGGGTATAATTAATTCACAGTTTTTCAATTCTACAAGACCTATTCTGGGAATTCCACTCAAATCAACTTTAACAGTTTGGGAAGTGTTTTGAAAGTTTAATACTATCAAAATACTTTCCGATTTATCTTTAGCAGTTCTCAAAAAGGCATAGTATTTGCTATCCGCATTTGTCCGCAGTTTCCTTCGAGCACTCAACTGTTGAAGAGCAGGATGACTTTGTTTTGTTTTAAGGATCCAGGTTTCTTCAATATCTGGGCTTGATGCCTTGCGATTGTAAACAACAAGATCGCCTATGGCTGCAACTGTAGCCCTTTCCAAGTGCCTTTTCGATGAATCATCAAAACTGTGCAAACCCTGAACAATCCGATAAAGAATTCCCCCAGCTGCTGCAATTATATCATGGTAGCCACATAAAGACTCCTCAATTGGCCGCGGGTCACCAGTCTCAAGAGCGTCCATAATTGAATTTTTTCCAAAATGCCATTTATCGTCCCACTGATATAATCCATAGTCTTGCATGCAGTTATAGCCCCCTTTTATGATCCAGGCCACACTTCTAGCTCCCTCTGGCTGTATCATTGTATTCCCATAGCTTGAAATAACATCCGTTATATGTTCATTGTTTTTTCTCCATGTACAACCAGCATAAAAGATGGGAGCATCGATTATCATACCATCAATTCCAGAGTCCATCCAGAAATGTACAATGCGTTCCGCCTCTTTCGGCCATTCTTCGGATGCCCAATTGTTCTGGGGTAAACCAACATAATTTCCATCTTTATTTTTAGTCATCCATCTGGACCAATAGTAACAACCAGCAAGGTTGCTGTATTGCCAGCCCCAAGTTTCTTTCACCTTCTCCCACCCCTTTTTCGACAAATTAAAATAGATACTTTCTGGAGGTGAAGGGGCATCTCGTTTATCGGCCCACCAAAACCATTTTGCTTTTCCGCCATTTCTATCCTTGCATGCCTCAATCCAGTCAGGTGCTTCTATGCTAAAATAGCCTAGATTGTAAAAAACAAACACTGCAAGGTTCTTGCTATGGGCAATTCGCACCAGTCGTCTGAAATCATCCATTGTGCCTATATCCGGGTCGATACGAAAATGATTTTTGGTGTCAAGCCCATTATAGGCATAAAGACCCTCAGCCGGTGCAAAAATTTCTATTGCCTGAAAACCTTCTTCTTTAATCTTATCTAACTGTCTCTCCGCTTTTTTTGGGTCTATAGAAATCGGATGAGCATAGCTATATCTTGGTCCCTTCTTCAACGTAAGAATTTTTACACCAGCTGCTTTCTCCCACCACCTTTCTGGAACTAAATGCCTCAGACTTTTTAAGTCTTCTATTCTTTCTCTCGCTTCTACAACTATTGATATCTGGCTGTTCGTCAGGATAAAACCGAACAAAAGCATCAAATAAACAAGTATTTTTATATTTCCGTTTTTCATACTCTTAATCTAATCCTAAAGAAATTTACCTCTATTCAGTCTTTCAAAAAACTTTTTATTCTTTAAAACTGCCTTCTTTCTTTTCCAAATAAAGCGAGCCTGTGGAAGCTCTTTATTTACATCACTCTTGCAATTATAATGAAAACTAAACCTATAATGAAACAAGCAAACATGAATGAAAGAAATTTATTGGTTCCCGGGGGAGCTCCTTTAAACTCTTTCCAAGCAAAAATTCCCCATAAAGCTCCTATCATGGGGGCTGTTTGCCCTAATCCATATGAAACAGCAAAAGATGCCCGCCCTGCGGCAATGATATTAAGAGAGGTACCAATACACCAAATGATGCCTCCGAGTATTCCTATGGAATGGAGACGAAGGCCACCTTTAAAATATGCAGAACCCGATACAGGCTCTCCGATAAAAGGCTTTTTCATTGCCAGAGTATTGAAGAGAAAGTTGCTAACAAGGACACCGATCGAGAGTAAGAATACTGCTGTATAAGGGCTCAACTTTCCAACCGCTAAATTGACAAAATCAGTAGAGATAGACTTAGCCCAAATCGGATACCAGAGGCCCATGAGAATTCCGGAGAACAAACATAACACCAATCCCTTTGTAGTCATGCCTCTCCCTTCGCTTGGCAATCTTTTATAGGCTATGCCATCTAAAATTATAGCGATAGCCACAAAGGCAACGCCCAACGACAGAAAAACAGGATTGGCCACAGGGTTAAGAAGATAATTTAAGAATACGCCTATCACTAAGGCTAATCCAACTCCAACTGGGAATGCCACGGACATCCCGGCAATGGCAATAGCTGCAACCAATAGGATATTGGCAGCATTAAAGACAACTCCACCAAAAAATGCCCAAAGCAAATTGTTAAGATTAACTTGACCAAGGTCCTGAATAAAACTCCTTCCTTCGACCCCAAAGCTCCCAAGAGTAAAAGCGAGGATAAGAGATAGTATGAGAAGCCCAATAACATAATCCCAGTAAAATAGTTCAAACCTCCATTCCCTTCCGGCTAATTTTTGAGTATTCGCCCAAGAACCCCAGCATAACATTGTAATGATGGAAAAAATAACCGCTAATGAATAAGTTTGTACAATAAACATTTACGCCTCCTTTCTTACTTTGTAACTTTAATTTGACTCATACACAATAGCCCGAGACACTTTTAATTTGGTTCCCATTGCTTTCGGATTTTTTTTACCATTTATAACCATTCGGATGCTATGCTCACCAGGCTCCAGATTCAGAATATGAAAGAGATGAGCACCATTTAACCATCTAAAACCAGCTCCCCTATTCATAACCCAATAGTAGTTATCAATCTCCCGAGCGAATTTACCATCTACATATACATCAGCTTTACCACAATCTCGATCCCATCTTCCCATAATCACAACTCCTGTCCCGTTAAAGGTGAATGTAAACTCCGAACCCTTTTTCTCGGCAACTTTTTGATGTTCACTATTTCCCCATTGATGATGTACGACATCCTTCCAATCTCCTTTCCATTCCCAGCCTTCTTTATCCAAAATGGTCGTGCGATAAGATGCCTTTAAATTGGGAAAAGACTGTTCCAGCTCTGGTGGCTTTGGGGTCTGAATTTTCACATGACAGAGATCACCTTCAATTTTTCCACCATTTTTTAGGATAAGTTTCTTTGCATATTCCAAAGTCCTATCCACAGCTTTGTTGAAGGAATAATTGGTATAAATAAAAGTAGAATCAGCAATATCAGGAATATATTCTTTCCATTTCTCAGGAATATTTTTATACCCGAGTAAAATTCCTAAAACTCCTGCAGCATTTGAGGGATTACAATCTGAATCCTGACCGCAACGTATGCTAATTTCCAAAGTCTTTGCAAAATCTCCTTCTCCGTAAAGCAAGCCCATCACAATGTAAGCTCCATTTATCTTTGCATCTATATTAAAAGGATCCAGCGCACCACAGATATCAATGTTACCCCACTTCTCCTGAAGTTCTTTCCATGTGGCTCGCCAATTATCAGGATGTCTTTTATATCCCTCGATGACATCCTGAATACATTGCGCATATTGACTTTTTTCTGGAATTGCCTTAACCGCCGTTTGAACAATTGTTTCAATATCATTCTCAAAATAAGCCGTTGTGTAAAGTGCAGAAACAAACATTCCTCCGTATACACCATCTCCGTAATTCATGATGTGTCCAATTTTATCACACATTTTATTGGAACTTTGAGGCATACCCGGATTCATAAAACCGATAAAATCCGCTTCGATCTGAAAATCAATATCGTCAGCATGAAGGTTATATCTGGGATTCCCAGACATGGGCGGCATAATTCCATCCCATATATTTTTTCTGGCTTTTCGGTTTGCATGGAAAAGCATGTATCCAGCATTAGCAAAAGATTTCGCAAATTTTTCAGCGGATGCTTCCATTCCAAACTTATCCATAGTCATTAGAAAACTCATCCCCACATACAAATCATCCTCGTAGATAGAGTGTTTGACACTTTCTGGATTCCACTTTATCTCATCCTCATTAATCACACTGTTGTATCTAAACTCGGTTGGACCACCATAAGAAACACCTATCATCTTACCTGCCCATCCGCCTTTAATTTTATCTCGCAGTTCATCAATTGTAATTATCTTCATATTCTGGGTGCAGGATGATAAAACAAAAACTAAAACAAATAAAATCATAATTTTTATTTTTGTTTTCAAGCCTTCCTTCCTTTATTTCAGGATATTCAGCCAATCAAAGATTCATAATTACATCAAATATCTTGGCTTTGAAGGTTTATTGCTATAAATGACCACACTCTCAAGGAATATTTCAGCTTTATCAGTTGGGTTCAAAATTTTGAGTCGAACTTCATGCTCACCCATGGAAAGTTGGTACCTCCAAAAAAGATAGAACCTCCTATGGGTAAACTTGGTCGGAAGCTTTACGGTTTCAACCAATTCTCCATCAATATACATTTCAACTTTGAAGGTATAATCACCTTCGCCCTTTTTATTCGCCGAACCGTTGACAGCAAAACCTATCCCATTGAATTTGAAAGAAGTTTCATTAGTTAGATTCACATTTAATTCCCTTTTCTCCACGGGATAATGGCCTTTAAATGCAACCTCGAGAGGGACTGTTTTTGGCTTTTGTAACTGAATGGTGACATCATTTTCTCTCACCTCGCCACCATTTCTTTTGACCATTTCCAAAGCATGCTTAAAAGACAATTCATAGACATCATTCAGTGAAATCGTGGTATACTTAAAATCGATTGGTTCAACTTCACCGAGACCTTGCTTCCAGAATTCGGGGATATTCTTATATCCCTTTATGGCACCGAGAATACCCCCAGCAGTGCTTGGATTACAATCGGCGTCATCACCGCATCGTGTTGCAATTTCATAAGTTTTTGTAAAATTACCCTCACCATATAATAACCCCATTAATACATGCGCTGCATTGATCTTCGCGTCGATATTGAAGGGCTCAAAAACGCCGTAGGGCGAGCCTATATCCTCTGACCACTTACGATACACCTCAAACCAAGTTCTTTTCCAGTCATTGGGATATTTCTTATGCCATCGAATCACATCGCTCATAGTTTGAGCAAACTTACTCTCAGCAGGGATAACCTTTAGGGCTTCCTCCACGATATAATTGATGTCATCGGACACAAAGGCAAGCGAATACATTGCTGCCACATACACACCTCCATACCAACCATCCCCGTAATTCATGATATGACCGATTTTATCGCATATTTCTGCAGAACTATTTATCATCCCTGGACACATTACTCCAGCAAAATCTGCTTCGATTTGAAAATCAATATCATCGGCACAGGGGTTATTCAGCCAATGTCCTGAGTTCGGGGGTGCAATACCGTTTAAAATATTGTACCGCGCGGTTTGATTGGCAAACCACAGTTTATACTCGGCATGGGCAAAAGCATTAGCGAAGGATTGAGCCGGAACATCGAATCCTTCATCCTCAAAAACCTGTACAAACGTAAGATCCATATAAATATCGTCGTACAATCCAGGTTCGTTCTCATACCTATCTTTCAAATAGCCGTCATACCAGGGGATTGTTTGATAATCCTGAACCATGGTCCCATTATATTGGAATTCGATTGGCCCGCCAAAGGTAACGCCAATCGTTTGAGCCGCCCAGGCACCTTTAATTTTATCCTTTAACGCATCTTTCGAAATAGTAATTGTTTTGGGTAGCTCTGATTTGCAGCTAATTAAAAAAAGAAAAAGACATAAAGTAATTTTCATAATCTTACGTAAATTCATGTTTTTCCTCCTTTAAAAATACACTAAACTAGATCAATTAATGGAGGCAATGCTTTTAGGCTAAATAAACCTAAAATCTTACAATTACCTAATGAAGGCCAGTTTCTTTGTCTCAGAATATTGCCCAACTTCCAACAACGGTAATAAACGATTCTTCATCTCAACCTCCTTATTTTTTATTTATGCATCGCCTCCTATACGACTGTTAACTAAGGATTAAATGGCCATTAGAAAGAGAGTCCAAGGGTGAACAAATTGGATTGTAAAAGTCTACCGAAGTCAACATATGCATAATTGAATCTGATCCCAAAATTTCCAACGGGATAGGCTAAACTAGCACCAAAGGTGAAACTCTGTTCGTCATAGTTGAATCGATAGCCTGCCCGAAGGGCGAGGATGTTGTAAAGTAAGTATTCAGCACCCATGTTAACCTTCTCGGGACCATCGTTCGGATGGGTAGCCTCAAGGGAAAGAGTCAAAAAATGGTTTTCTTCCCCTTCGAAGAAGTCCATAGCCATTCCTACTCGGAAGTCGAGAGGCATCCGGATATCCACAGCTTCTGCCTCGTACTCTTGAGACCAACCCGCCAAATGCGCATCAGGACCGTAGTTCCGCATCACCATCCCTAACCTGAGACTCTTAAATCCAGTGTAATAGGTAGTGCCTAAATCGAAGGATACGTTGTTCATGTTGTGTTCATCGGGCTCGCCAGTGAATCCCGATATATATTCATGAATCCATCGCACATTGGCTCCAATGGACAAGAGGTCTGTGACTCTCATTGCATAGGACAATCCGGCTGCAAAATCGCCTGCGGTAAATTTTTCTCCTGTAACCACAATCCTGGTTCGATCTTCTCCAGGAATGGGCTCATTGACCGTTTCGTACATCTCACCCATATCGATTGAAACAACACTAAGGCCAATGACTCCCAGATTACCAAAGTCTTTGACAACGCCTGCAGACTGATACCCAATATCCGCAATCCAATTGATGTAGCTAACAACCATATCCAGATTTTCTACATCTACCAAGGCCGATGGATTGCCCCAGATGGCTCCCGCATCACCATGGGAGGTGGCCGTAAAAGCTCCACCCATGGCTGCCTGTCTGGCATCACCATTGATCTTCAGAAATTGCCATCCAGAGAGACCCACTCGCTCAATCCCTTCGGGTTCGATGCCACCCTGGGCATGGAGCTGTGAGAAAAACAATAAGGAAATAAGGATGGCTTGAACGGTTATTAGCAAAAGCTTCTTAAATTTAATCATGTTTCCTCCTAAATCTCTTCATAACCACACTTTACCTTATGATGGCAAACTTTCCTATGTAACTCTTGCCTTCTTGTCCGGGAACCCTGGACTCTACATGGTAAACGTAAACCCCAGGCTGGACATACAGCATCCACTTATTTGTCTGGTAATCCAATTCTTCAATGCTGCCCCAGGCTTCTAATCCGCTCCCATCATCGTGTTCGATTTCACGGACCAATTCGCCATTAAGGGTATAGATGCGAATCGTACAGATTGCCGGAATACCAATGAACACCATTCTCAATTCCTCACCACTACCCAACAAGCCGCTGTGTTGCCGAAATGGATTTGGAGCGACATAGACACTCTCGGGGAAAGCCTCGTTGGGCGCTCTCATCGGATAGACTGGAAACCGGTTGGGATTCACCTTGCCACTCTCGTTCTCGTCCTCATCATAGCTGGTAACTGTATAATAGACTCCAACCCCGGTAGGCAGACCCTCATCTGCATAAACAACATTCCCTCCTTCTAACTCAACATCCCCCTTGGAAATATCAACAACCTGAGTCCAGGGACCAATGCAGAAGTAGTTTGAACGGTATACCCTATATCCGGCAAAATCGTCTTCCCCTGTATCAGGGTCCCTGTAAGTTTCCGGAATCGGAGGCCATGCTATCTTAACCCCACCCCCAACAGGGGTCAGTGTCAAGCTGTTTTCCCCATCAGTGGGCGTCATAGGAGGATCCGCTACGTCATACCCGTTGGCGTAGAGCTCTCTGCAAGCCTCCACGTTAGCCAAGAGTGAATCTCTGGACGCAGTTGCTAAAAGGTTGACATTCTCGACACCTCCCTCAACGATATTGGCTCGGTCCATCTCACCGAGGACCTCAGCAAATACTACGGTGACAGAAGCACCAGGAGCCAATTCATAGGGTCCACAAGAGACCAAAAAGTCTGGCATACGTTCGAACTTATTTCCACCTTCACCACCTAAGGCTTTGAGCGAATCCCACGACGCACGTGGTTGTTGGTGCGTCATCACCTCGAGAAATCGGGATGGATGGTCTGTGCCCAGACGTGCTATAAAGTCCTCAATCGGCGCCTCAGTCGAAGTGGCCTGATGCAAATACTGTAAGATGTTCTGGTAAACGTTCGCACCGGCGGGATCCAAGCAGATGGAGGTCAAGTACCCTGGGGATAAAAGTTCGTGCACACGCACCCCGCTCTCCATTATATCGGCGGGATCACCGATGTCTCCGGTCTGGGGACCGGGACCGAAAGTGAATTGAATGAGGGCCTCGTCTTCCCAGCGGAAGCTCCAATCGTCGTAGATGTAGAAACAGTCATGCTCCTCATCCCATCCGTACTTATCGTCATAGTCGTCTCCAGGTCCAAGCCAATCCCCCTTCTGGGTAATCCAGCAGCCGAGACGAGTACCAAAGTGGAGATTGCTCATCGTGGTAGAACCCGTATTGGTGATCGTGTACTCATGGATGATGAAATCGTCGTACTTGGGATAGCTCCAAACCATGCTCTTGTGTGCTACATCCACATCCAGGTCGATCACGTGGTGGGCACCTGTGACGATCTCCTCAGCCAGTAGGGAAGGATTGGCCATATTGTAGTTTTGGATAAGCTGCGAGTTCTCTGTGGAATAGACATACTTAGATGAAGCGTAGAATGGTGTCCCAATCGTGTATGCAGCCGCCACACCATCCCTTTCACCATAGATCATGTACCCTCCGGATTGTAAGTAGGCAAGGTGGTCACCGAGGTCTGCCCCCGTGGTGTATCCAGGATAGTCGAGCGTATAGTATCTCGACGGTGGGTCCACCGGCATGCCGAACTGGCAGGAGTTCCAAATCGTGAGCCACACCTTTCCACGGGTGAGGTCTTCGTGGTTCCACAGCTGAGCAAACAGGTTACTGGTCGCACCCAGTAGCAGAACCAGAACGACACCTACAAAGAAGCCAACTCTTTTGTAGTTAACCTCTTTACTGAAATCCCTTTTATACATATCCATAATACCTCCCTTACTTTATCAATTCAAATAGAATTGTTTAAAAACCAACCTTCAACTGCAAGTATACCTGGCGCGGTGGATTGGTCCACATGTTGTACCATTCCCATTCATTGGGCTCGTCCGACCACCAGTGTTTAGGAAGCCTTTCCTCTAATGGCTTATCTGAATTTTCGTGGTACGTGGTCAGGTCATCCCAATACAACATGTTCAGATCTTTGTTGTTAAAGAGGTTTCGGATCTCAACACTAATTTCAGGAAGAAATCCCAGTATACGGATTCCCTTTGATGCTCTCAGATTCGTCCGGTAGTGAGGCTGCCATCTCATATTATTGGGTTCTGTTGAGGGATCGTCAGGCCCATGATATGTGTACGCCTCGCCGTTCCAGGTTTCAAAGTAGACATTCACATTGATATCGCTCAAAGGTTTAAAACCTGCAACCGTGGGTCCGAATCCTTCAGGGAGATTAAGGTTGGCAGTACCTTTAAACTTGTGGTGGCGATTCCAGGGTTTTCTCATCTGTGCATACCCTTTGGGGGCATCCATGCCTGACTCTCCTTCATAGAGGGTGGAATAACCGACAACGCCTCCTGAAGTAAAGGAGAGATCGTAGGTTAGTCTGAAGTTAAGCGGAAATTCAAAACGGGTATCCAACGTGGTTTCCAATCCCCGAACATCTGCATAAGCGCAGTTAGAGACCATTATAGGTATATTGTACTGATTTTCCTGGTTGTAGACCGTCGTCCAGGTATTTTGATCATCCCATCTAGGATTGTATAAATTTCCCTCACGGAAGACCGTCTGCCTGCTGGCGTCTTTGTAGTAGCCCGTGATGTCTACACGAAATAAGTCTGCAATGTTTTGATCAAAACCGATCTCGTACTGGATTGTTCGCTCATATCCCATCTTGGGATTCCCTTGGAAACCCATCCATTGATCCATATAGGTCTCCTGCGGAAGATAGGGATCTTCCACTTTCTCCGGGTCATCTGTAAAGTTTATATAGGGAAAGCCGACCATCTTATTCCAGGAAGGTCGCTGGTAAAAATGGCCATACATGAAGTGTAGGACCGCGTTCTCGCTGATGGGATGGGAAATCCCAAGGCGAGGAGCAATTGCAACCTGTAGTTTGGTCGCCTCGGTTTCAGGGGTACCCGGAATGCCACTCGGCTGATCAGGATCGTGGCCTGGAGTCGTGGTCTCGAATGCGAGGGGATCGAATATGTTCTTGGGGGCCTCGCGGTTCTGGTTGAAGAAGTTAACCCTCACGCCTGCATTAACGATCAGACCGCCGAACTCCATTTTGTCTTGTGCATAGAGAGCCCCTTCGTATGGTGTGCCGTCGAAGATATTACACAGGTTCCATCGCATTCCTCCCTCGTAGTTACTCATAACATGGTAGTAGGAAAAGTCATAGGACTTGGCTACAAAACCAGTTTTAACATGGTGGTGCTTGGTTATCTGGCTCGTGAGGTCTCCTCTGATACTGTAAACTTTGCTGGACCACTTGTCATCCCACTTCTGGTTGCCACGTGTTTGGTAAATACCCAGCATGCCCCACCCATCATTGTCAAAGGACCACAGGGTATCGGGTCTATCTGTTTCGGCGACAAAACCCTCTCTATCTGTCTTGTCCATCATGTCGTACAGATAGCTCACATTGACATTGTAGAACGTGCTTGGGCTGAGCGCGTGCTCCCAGTTCAGAGAAAAATTACCTACCTTTCTCTCCTCTGGCCAGCCAGTCCAAGCGCCCAGGACATTATATTGGTTCCACTGGTAGGCCTCTGTCACCTGGGGTAAACCATTCCAGGCCATCTCCTGAGAAGTCTCTATTGTGTTGAAATTGGAAGGTGATTGACTACAGGTGGTGTAGCCGCCGTATATGCCGCTCACCCCAATTTTAATTGACTTTGTGATTTTGTAGCTCAATTTTCCCTGGAGATTAAACTCGGGGTTATATGGTATTGGCTGTGGGTAAACATTGACGCCTCTCTTAAATCTACCTGATAGGAGAAACCCTAATTCCCCTATCGATCCGTATACTGTTGCCTCTGTCTCGTACTCAGCTCGTTCTGCATAGTTAGCCAGCGTGTCGTTTGGAGTAATCTGATCACGCCACTGCTCCAAGAGTGCGGCAGGATCCTCACCATAATATTCGCTTATGGGGTTCTGAGACTCCTCTGTCCAGTATGCAAGATTATGGTTTTGCCAATCGTAGTTCAGATTATCGTAGAAGTTCCGACCGAAGTGGTATTTTCCGGCTGGCCGCATCCGTGTGATGATTGTCCCGTGAATACCCGGTCTAGTGGCCTCCTTGGTTACTAGGTTAATTATGCCAGACTGCACGTTTCCGTATTCCGCATTGTAGCCACCCGTGAGCACTGAAATCTCCTTGATAGTGGAGGGATTAATACCTGTGTAGTTATCCGATAATAGTCCACTGTTCAGGCTGACGTTGTCCAGCTTGTATACCAACTCTATCTGGTTACCCCCACGGATATGCCCCTGGAAGACTCCTGTCTGAATTTCCAACACTTCTGGAAGCGTCCTGGACCAGGACCGATCTAACTCATCATCCGTGATCCTCTGCTCACTCGCTGTTAGATCCATCTCCACTACAGGCCTCTCAGCTTTCACTGTTATCCCCTTACCCTTTATAACTGTTGGCTCAAGATTAAAATTAAGAGGGGTTGTATGGTCTATACTCACATCTACACCTGTCTGTGTTACACTTTCGTATCCCATCATCCTCGCCTGAGTTGAATAAGTTCCTGGAGGAACACCAATT
>Ga0209121_10000655_pt1 | contig 36383 bp, 40 predicted proteins | sample Cruoilmetagenom3_FD_187292 | JGI IMG/M metagenome (GOLD analysis project Ga0209121, IMG submission 187292) | Oil polluted marine microbial communities from Coal Oil Point, Santa Barbara, California, USA - Sample 3 (SPAdes) (version 2) | ecosystem: Environmental > Aquatic > Marine > Oil seeps ... | reverse complement strand
CTCGACCACATCTGTTGTTGCATAGCAGACTGCAGAAATATTGTTTAACTTTATTACTTGTCAGCTTGACGCTCAGGCAAGAATTCTTTACTTCATTTTTTGTGAGCGGGCGTTGTGTAATGGTAAGACCTCAGCCTTCCAAGCTGATGACACGGGTTCGATTCCCGTCGCCCGCTCCAGAGCCTCATTCCAGAAAAATTGCCTATAAGATTTGATCTTTCTGGTCTTATAATATTGTTATAATTCAGGTATTTGCGTTTTTCCTACCAGGTATCATACCTACAAAACCCGTCGCTTGATCATGCATTTACGATTCACTACCTGCAAAATTGGCTGGAGGAACAAAATGTGAGGTTTTGATAGGAGCAAATTGGAGACGCAGTTCATCAATACATCCTGCCAAACCAGTGCGTAGGGATGAAACGGATGAACTGCCGGCCGAATCCCAAAGGCATCTTTTTGCCCTAAAAAACCCTTGGACCAATCACTCTTCCTGGGAAACACCAGCCTGATCAAAGGTTGCCATACCTGAATGGCACGCTAGAGCTGATTTCAAAATGTTGATTGCCAAAGTAGCGCCGGATCCTTCGCCCAAGCGCATACCGAGGTTAAGCAAGGGTGGTTTATCTAAGATGTCTAAAATTCTGCCATGTGCGGATTCAGCAGATACATGTCCGGCAACGCAATGGTCAAGCGATCCGGAGGCGGTTTTATGCAAACAGGCGGCGGCAGCCGTGCAAATGAATCCATCCAGAATCACTGGGATACGCTCCCTGCGCGCCCTCGTTATAGCACCCGCCATTGCCACCAGTTCACGCCCTCCAAAACAACGCAAGACCTCAAGGCCTGATGAAACGGCCTGCCGGGTCACAGCTTTGTTGATCACGTCTTCTTTTCGGATCAAGCCTTCGTCTGTTACACCCGTGCCTCGCCCTGTCCAATTTGAGGCAGATCCTCCAAATAACGCTGTCGCAATAGCGGCGGCGCTCGTGGTATTTCCTATCCCCATCTCCCCTACAACCAACAAGTCGCAGTTGGGGTCCACAGCTTCCCAACCGATATTCAGCGCGGCAAGGAACTCGGATTTGTCCATCGCGGGCTCTATTGTGAAATCCTGCGTCGGTGTGTCCAGATTAATCGCAATAACCTCAAGCTTCGCACCGGCGACTTCGCATAGCTGATTAATGGCCGCACCGTTGGCCGCAAAATTTCCGACCATTTGGGCCGTTACTTCTGCGGGAAAGGCCGAAACACCTTGCGCCACCACACCATGATTACCCGCAAATACAAGCACTTGGGGGGCGGTAATTTTGGGAGCCGCTTCACCGCGCCAACCAGCATACCAGATCGCAATCTCTTCCAGACGACCCAGCGCGCCCGGGGGTTTTGTCAGCATCCCGTTGCGGGCTTGGGCTGCTGAATAAGCCTCGGGGTCGGGAGCCGGCAGGTTCGATAAAACCGAAATGAATTCATTGAGGCTGGAAAAAGATTCGGGCATCTGAGGGCTTTCACAATATGGTTTGCGGCAGTATTACGGGGTATCTTGGTAAATGTTGAGCCAAAAACGATCCCGGAGCCTGCCAAACCGTCATGAAATTTGAATTCCACGATATTGCGACGTCTTTCTCATTACTTAGCCGCCTTCCGGTAGGGGTGGATTTTGACCGCGCAGCACAGCGCGGGGCAAGTGCGGCTTGGGCTTACCCGCTCGTCGGGCTTGCTTTGGGCTTGGCCTCCGGTGTTTTGGGATGGGGGCTACTATCACTCGCTGTGGCACCGGGCATGACGGCGGTTGCCATTATTGCCTTTCAAGTGATCCTCACCGGCGCGCTTCATGAAGACGGGTTGTCGGATATGGCGGACGGACTTGGGGGAAGCTCTCGCGAAAAAAGACTCGTAATCATGAAGGACAGCCGTATCGGGGCGTTTGGAGCGATCGCATTGGTTCTGGCCCTATTGGCGCGCCACAGCGGCATTGCAGGCCTTGGCAGTGCTGACCTTATTTTGGCATTAGGGGCTCTTGGTGCAGGGTCCCGCGCGCTTATGGTCGCCGTAATGGCCGGTCTTCCGGCGGCACGAACTTCCGGAATGTCAGCATCTACCGGACAACCGGGTTTTGAGACCGTAATGTGCGCGCTTTCCATCGGGGCAATTAGCTGCCTCGTCGCGTTTGGATGGTTTGGTTTGAGCGTATTTTTTCTAATGTCGATCGCTGCGCTTGGCATCGCTTATCTGGCACATAAGCAATTCGGAGGGCAGACGGGTGACGTATTAGGTGCCACCCAGCAAAGTGCCGAAATAATAGGCTTGGCCGTACTTTAACAAAACTGACGGCGACCGGAGCCCCCCAATTAGCCGTTCTATTTAGGCCGCCGGTGTTTCGGTTTCGGCTGGCACAGGGGCCACGCGGGCATCCAGAATATCACTAATTTTACGCTGTGCCGCATCTTCCCCTTGCGCATCCACGGCGGTCACCTCGCGGGTCAACCGCTCTAGCGCTGCTTCATAGAGTTGGCGTTCAGAGTAAGATTGCTCGCGCTGGTCGTCATTGCGATGCAAATCTCTGACAACTTCGGCAATTGAGATCAGATCCCCCGAATTGATCTTTTGCTCGTATTCCTGCGCCCGACGAGACCACATAGCGCGCTTAACCCGCGCCCGCCCACCGAGAGTTTTCATACATTTAGCCACAAGATCGGGGCTAGAAAGTGCCCGCATTCCAACGAGTATCGCTTTTTGCGTTGGCACACGCAGGGTCATTTTCTCTTTTTCAAAGAAAATCACAAACATTTCGAGGACTTCCTCACCAATTGTTTGCGTTTCAACCTCGGTGATTTTTCCAACCCCGTGTGAGGGGTAAACCACAAACTGGCCGGTTGCAAAATCAAGCTGGTTTTTAGACTTACTCATATTCTGTTACATTCCTGTTATTATTCGCCCGCGTCACACATATGCACTCAAGGTCACAATGTAACCCGCGAAAGTATTTCCGGTTTTAGTGCTGAGGTCTTGTTTCCGTGCGCAAAGCCCGGAAAGCTCCTTATGACTGGCCGAATTGTTACACGACAAGATAACACAAAATTGACCCGAAAAGAAGGGTCAGCCCTGAAATTTATCTCTCTGGTTAAGAATAGGCGCGCTTAGCTGCCTTCACCGGGTTTTTCCGAGAAATATTTCTCGAGCTTGCCCTCTTCACCATCGCGATCGTCAGCATCCGGCAACGGGTCTTTCTGTTCGATAATCACCGGCCACATTTCGGAATACTTTCGGTTGAACTCAACCCACTTTTCGGCATCTGGCTCGGTGTCAGGACGGATGGCATCGGCCGGGCATTCCGGCTCGCAAACGCCGCAGTCGATACACTCGTCAGGGTGGATCACCAGCATGTTCTCACCTTCATAAAAGCAGTCCACCGGACATACCTCTACGCAGTCAGTATATTTGCACGCGATACACGCATCGTTGACGATATAGGTCATCTCTTTGCCTCGTTGCTCATGGTTATACCCGTCATGAGGGTCATACAGAAAATCCGTTTAGCGCTTATTAGGCCCCGATTGCACAGGATTCAAGAGGGCGTGTGCCGGATTGCATCAATCGCCCGCCGATCCTTTTTGGTCGGGCGGGTCCCGACCCTTTCAGCCACGGGCTTGGACGAGGTTTCCGCCTCGGGCGTCAGGTCAAGATAGAGCGCCTGTGCCTCTGGCGCAGGGCCGCGCCGCGTGCCCAAACCTTCAACACGGACGATTCGCAGTGTGTTTCCCTGCATAAAGCTCAATCCGTCACCGGTTTTTACACCTGTCGAAGGTTTTTTGATCCGCTCTGCATTAATCCGGACGCGACCAGCGGAAACCACTTTGGCCGCAAGAGTGCGGGTTTTAAAAAACCGTGCGTGCCAAAGCCATTTATCTATCCGAAGGGTTTCGCTCAATCTTTGGCCTTTAGCGCGGCGAGTGCGGCAAAAGGGTTATCAGGGTCAAACGGTTTATCTTTGATTGGAGCGCGCGCTGAAGGCTGGCGTTTGCCTTGTGGTTTGCCGCGCTTGCCTTTTGGCTTACCTTTGCCTTGGCCCTCAAAGCGCTTCCCGCCCCGTGGTCCTTGCGTGCGCGGCTTTGCCGCCCAACGGAAGGTATAGAAAACCTCAACCTCGTCTACTTTTTCCTCAGCGGGTGCATCCCCATCCGCGGGTTGTTCTTCCGCTTTGGCCTCGGGCTTTTCTTGATCGGTTGCAACCTCCGCATCGGGCGTTTCAACCGGCATCTCGTTTTCCGGTTCCGGCTTTGTTTTTGCCCGCTCCCCGCGCTCAGACGAATAACCCAGACCCGCCATCAAATTAGCAAATTGCTCAAGGGTCAAACCCGTAATCGACAACATATCCGCGTTCGCCTCAAAGCCACCACGGCTATCCAAGCCGCGCAGCATATCCGCCAGTCGTTCGAGCATATCAATACGCACCGACCGTTCGCCTGCCAACCGGTAACCAGCACGGGCATAATACCCCTCGGGCGCATCATTCAAGGCCGACACGGTCACCAACCCCGGCGGTGGCGCTTCAGGAAACACATCCAGCCCGGTTTGAAGCGACCAAAGCACCAACCGCATACGGGTTGGTGCCGGTTTTAGCATGAGGTGCTGAAAAATGGTGAATTGGCCAAACCGAACACCGTGTTTGCGCAGGGTTGCGCGGGCGTCCTGATCAAGGTCTTTGATGTCTTTGGCTATCTCGGAACGCGGGATAACCCCTAGCGCTTCAACAATCTGGAACCCGACTCCCCGCGCCAAACCTGTCAGGGTCTCATCATTTTTGATCGCAAGAAGTGGCTCAAATAGAGCGGCAATTTTGCGTTCAATCCAATGGCCCAACCGGCGGCGCACCTTTTCAGCCACTTCCGGCCCGGCTTCTTCATCTACAAAGACTTCGATTTGCGGGCTAAGCGCGTCTGCCCCCGCAACCAGTTTCCCAACAGCACTTTCGCCCCACATCAGGCCGCCCTGCTCGGTGAAGTCAAATTCGGTATCCGGCGCGTTATACATTTTATCCGAGCGGATGTTAAACACGGGCTGCAATGCCGCCAGCGCGGTGGCGCGTAAGGTCTTGGCCTCTTGATCACTTGCTTTCGGGTCCAGCAAAAACCGGAACCCCTCCAGTTTACCGATAAACTGGTCTTCAACGGTCACATCGCCGTTTTCACTTACTTGGGCCAAGAGCCTCTCCTTTTGCTTCAACCGCCGCATCAAAACACTGGTGCGCCGGTCAACGAATCGCTGGGTCAGTCGCGCATGTAGCGCATCCGACAACCTATCTTCTATCGCGCGGGTTGCGTCTCGCCAATAGGTAACGTCGGCCAGCCAATCCTTGCGCTGTGCAACGTAAGTCCAAGTGCGAATAAAAGCTAGCCTTTTGGAAAGCAGATCAATGCCACCTTCAACATTGTCGATAGATTTAACCTGCTTGGCCAGCCAGTCTTCCTCAATGCACCCATTGCTAAGATGTGCGTGGATCTGTGCCAGCAAAGCGACATGCTCCCCGCCAGCAAGCTTGCGGAAATCCGGCACCTGGCAAACCTCCCACAAGCGCCGCACTTCAGGGGCGCCTTTCACGCGGTCCACGACTTCCGGCATCGCGTTTAGCGCTTTGAGGGCGCTAAGGTCATCAGCTTCGCGGGCGCGCACCAATTCAGGATCATCCGGACTTCGCTCTAGCGAAGCAACGAGCAGCTTGGCGGAGCCAAACTCAAGCTTGGGGTTGCGCCATTCCAGCTTGCGGATCGGAGCAAAGCGGTGGTTTTCTATCGCGTCCACCCATTCCGGCTCCAACCCATGGGCTTCCCCCGTGACCCCGAAGGTCCCGTTCTCCATATAGCGCCCTGCCCGCCCGGCAATCTGGGCCAGTTCGTTGGGCATTAAATACCGCATCCGCCGCCCGTCAAACTTGGAGAGCCCGGCAAAAGCAACATGGCTGATATCCAGATTCAACCCCATACCAATGGCATCGGTCGCCACGAGGTAGTCAACCTCGCCGTTTTGGTACATCTCGACCTGCGCATTGCGTGTGCGCGGGCTCAGCGCGCCCATCACCACAGCAGCGCCCCCTTTCTGGCGACGAATTAGCTCGGCAATGGCATACACGTTCTCCACCGAAAACGCGACAATGGCCGCCCGCCCGGGCATTCGGCTGATCTTCTTCTCACCCGAATACTTTAGCTCCGAGAACCGCTCGCGAAACAGAAACCGTGCGTCTGGCACTAAGCTCTCAATCCGCGCCCGCATTGAGCTTGCGCCCATAAACAGGGTTTCGGCGCGGCCACGGCTGTGGAGCAGGCGCTGCGTGAAAATGTGGCCGCGATCGGGGTCAGCGCAGAGTTGAATTTCGTCAATTGCAACAAAATCGGCAGCCATTCCCACGGGCATGGCTTCAACGGTGCACACCCAATAGCGCGCTTTGGGTGGTACGATCCGTTCTTCACCGGTCAGCAGCGCCACCGCGCCCTGCCCGCGCAAAGCAACGACTTTGTCAAAAACCTCCCGCGCTAATAAACGCAGCGGTAAACCGATGATTCCGGTTTGGTGACCGAGCATCCGCTCGATCGCATAGTGGGTTTTACCGGTGTTGGTCGGGCCCAATACAGCCGTAATTTCTCGCATCATTTATCTCGGGTAAAATCGGTTCTCTGCCTAATGCAACAGGCTGTGGGCATCTTCAACCCGCTTAACAGATTCAGCAAGCTCGGGAGAATGAGGATTGAGGGCCAGCGCCGCTTTGTAGGCAATAAGAGCATTATCAAAATGGCCGAGTTCTTCTTGCAGGGTTCCCATGCCGGAAAGCGCTCCGAAATGGCGCGGGTTTAGCGCCAGTGTTGTGCCAATATCAGCCATTGATTCCCCATAGCTGCCCAGCAGGAAGAACGCCGTCGCGCGCGCATTATACGCCTCTGCAAAGTCCGGCGCGTGGTCGATAAGAGCCGAGAAATGCCAGATAGCCATCTCTAGATCATCAACGTCTAGGGCTGCATATCCTCGTGCCAGAAGCAGGTCCATCGCAGCGGAACCGGATTGACGAAATATCCGCAAAGCCTCCCGTTCCGCACTGGCCGCCCCTTCGCCCTCTACGCTCTGCATTTCGGTAAAAAGTTCGTCTAGCCGGTCATTTTCTCCAAAACCAAGTCCGGGCTGCGCAGCGAACGCACCACCTGAAAAACCAAATACCAACAGGAAAATCAAAAGTCTCATGCCCGAAACCTAGGGGTTCTCACCATAAAACCCAAGCCCAAAGGCCAAAATCCGCTCACTATTGCGTGTTTGCCCATCTCTGACGCGAGGGAACCCGCAACAAATGGTTTTGATTCTGCCGGGAATCTCCTAGCATTGACAAAACAATCAAACGGAGATCCCCATGAGTGAAATTCTAGATACAGCCGTAAAAGCCTTGGCCGACAAGCTTGGTGGTGACGGCATCGAAGGTTCGATCAAATTCGAAATCGAAGGTGCAGGCGCGATTCGGATAGACGAAAACGGCGCCTCCATTGACGACAGCGAGGCCGATTGCACAATCAGCGCGGATGCAAGCATTTTTCAAGACCTTTTGGCCGGAGATTTAAACCCCACCAGCGCCTTTATGTCGGGTAAAATCTCGGTCGACGGGGATATGGGAATGGCCATGAAGCTCGGTTCTTTGCTGACCTGATGGAACCCGCCCCGCTTTTTTCCGATATTGCCGAAGGGCCCGAAAATGGCAGGGCATATTTTGTGCGTGCCAAAGACGGAACCAGAAGCCGGTTTGTGCTTTGGCCCGGTGGTGATCGCGGCGTGGCGGTGGTTTTTCCAGGACGTACCGAGTGCCTCGAAAAATACGGACGCATGGCGCGCAAGCTGGTAAAGCGTGGCTTCTCGGTTGTTGTGATCGACTGGCGCGGCCAAGGCCTTGCGGACAGGCTGAACGACAATACCGAAATCGGCCACGTTTCCCATTTTTCCGAATATCAGCAAGATTTGGATGCGGTGCTCTCGCACCCCGTTGTCTCGGAAATCAGCGGACCGCTTACTTTGTTTGCCCATTCAATGGGCGGCTGCATCGGATTGCGCGCGTTGCTGGACAGGGAAGACTTCAGCGCCGCTGTGTTTTCAGCTCCGATGTGGGGGCTAAACTTACAGGGCGCAGACAGGTTCCTCGCACCGCTTATTGCAAGCCTTGGTGTTGGCCTTGGCATCGGCGAAAAAATGCTGCCGGGCCAGCCGAAAGGATACTATTTAACCCGCGAACCCTTTGAGGGTAACGATTTGACCAACGATGAAGACCACTGGCATTATATGCGAAAGCAGATCGTCGCCCAGCCAGATCTCGCCCTTGGCTCCCCGTCTTTTCGCTGGCTTAAAGCCGCCATCGACGAGATGAAAAATCTTGCCGCTGCTTCCATGCCAGACCTCCCGACTCTCACATTTGTGGGTGGTGATGAATCCATCGTAAACGCAAATACAATCAAGCAACAAAAAACCCGCTTTTCAAATGGAAAACTGGTTGAAATCCCGGGGGCCCGCCATGAAATATGGATGGAAACGCCAGACATCCTGAACCATAGCTGGGCGGAAATTGACACGTTTCTAGCCACGTCAACCTGAGTTAATGATTAGCCAACCACGTTCAACAATTCCAAAGCTTGTGCATGCGCGCGTTCATCGCCAGCTGCAATAATTTGCCCACCTTCATGGGCCGGATTACCTTGCCAATCGGTTACGATTCCGCCTGCGCCCTGCACCACGCCAATTGGCCCCTGCACGTCATAAGCATTTAGCCCCGCCTCGATCACGAGGTCGACCTGCCCCATTGCCAATAGTGCATATGCATAACAATCAAGTCCGTAGCGGGTTAAGCGGCATTGCCCGGACACGGCCTCAAAAGCGGCACGCTCCTTCGCAGTGCCAACCTCTGGAAAAGTTGTCATTAATATGGAATTCTCCAGCCCTTCACATGCACGGACAGAAATTCCGCGCCGCTCACCGCCCCGCTCCCAAATGGCCTTGCCGAATCCGCCCGAGAACCGCTCGCCGGTAAAAGGTTGGTCTATTATACCAAGGACCGGGCCATGGCCGGCATCCAGCCCGATCAAAACACCCCAGCTTGGCGCGCCGCTGATGAAAGCTCGCGTGCCGTCTATCGGGTCCAATAACCATGTTAACCCGCTGCTACCTTTGGTGCGTCCAAACTCCTCGCCAAAAATGGCGTCGTCGGGTCTTTTTATTGCCAATACATCTCGCATCGCCTGCTCGGCCTCCCGGTCGGCAATTGTTACCGGATCAAAGCCTTTGGTTTCCTTGTTGTCCACCGCCAAAGCGGAATTTCTGAAATAGCGAAGCGTAACCACGCGAGCAGCTTCAGCTATCTCGCTGGCCACATCGCTCAGTTCTTGTTGTAGCGCTTCGCCAACATCCATAAAAAAACCTCCGACTGTTGCCAGACGGAGGTTTCATAGTTTAGTGCCTAGGTCAATATGACAGCTTAGGCTACATCACTCAACACACGAGCGAGGTCAAACAAGCGCCGCCGCTGGTTTTCCGGAATAGCGTAATAGGAGCGCACGAGTTCCAGCGCTTCCTTATCCGCTAGCAGGTCACCCTGCATATTTTTGCCTTCGACCGTGGTAGCCTCTTCAGGTGCGGAGTCTGTTACGCCTTCTTCGATTCCCTCAAAGAAAAACCGCACGTCTACATCAAGAGCGTGAGCGATGTCCCAAAGGCGAGAAGCGCTGACCCGGTTCATACCGGTTTCGTATTTTTGAATCTGCTGGAATTTAATTCCAACGGCCTCGCCCAGCTGCTGCTGTGTCATTCCGACCATCCAGCGACGATGGCGAACACGTTTTCCGACATGTACATCTACAGGGTGTTTCATTTGACTTTCACTCCAATATTATTTTCTATACCTATAAGGTGCACAAATCGGGCCATCCTCACTCATAAAGAGACAATTGAGGAAAAGCCTTTATTTGCAGGCGCATGACACCTTTATCACAAAGTTGTGATCTTCGCAACCATAAGGTATTTGCAAAATGCAATTTCGGTTCGTTTGCAATCTGAACGTGTTTTGCATTTTGCGAATCCGCTAACCTTCCAAGGTTTTGGCCGCTCTTTTGCGCTCGTTCGGGTCCAAGTGGCGCTTACGCATCCGGATATTGTGAGGGGTCACTTCCACAAGTTCGTCGTTATCAATGTAGGCGATTGCCTCTTCTAGGCTCATACGTACAGGTGTCGTCAAGGTGACAGCATCATCTTTCCCACTCGCCCGTACGTTGCTGAGCTTTTTCCCCTTCAGCGGGTTAACCTCAAGGTCATTCGGGCGATTATGCTCGCCGATGATCATACCTTGATAAACCTGTTCCTGAGCGCCAATAAAGAATTTGCCGCGGTCTTCCAGATTGAAAATCGCATAAGGTACAGAAGCGCCGTCTTCCATTGAAATCAGCACACCCGCACGGCGGCCTTCGATCTTACCCTTGAAGGGCGCCCATTCGTGGAATACCCGGTTAATAACCCCGGTCCCGCGTGTGTCTGTCAAAAACTGGCCGTGATAGCCGATCAACCCGCGTGAAGGCACATGCGCAACGATCCGGGTTTTACCAGCGCCGCCCGGGCGCATTTCAACAACTTCACCTTTGCGCTGTGTGAGCTTTTCAATCACTGCGCCGGTAAATTCGTCATCCACGTCAATGGTTGCCTCTTCGATCGGCTCCATCCGCTGCCCGTCAATTTCCCGAAACAGCACCCGTGGGCGGGAGATCGAAAGCTCAAAGCCCTCACGGCGCATATTCTCAATCAAAACACCCATTTGCAGCTCGCCACGACCGGCAACCTCAAAGGCCTCGCCACCCGGTGAATCAGTCACTTTGATCGCAACGTTGGATTCGGCTTCTTTCATCAGCCGGTCCCGAATAACGCGCGATTGCACTTTATCCCCGTCACGCCCGGCGAGAGGTGAGGTGTTAATCCCAAAAGTTACCGTAATGGTTGGCGGATCAATTGGCTGCGCGGGAATGGCCTCGGAAACGGACTTATCACATAGCGTGTCAGCCACGGTCGCCTTTGTCATACCCGCGACAGAAACGATATCCCCCGCTTCCGCCTGATCAATCGCAACCTGATCCAAACCTCGGTAGGCCAGCACCTTCGTAACACGGAAGTTCTCGATCAGCTCACCCTCGCGAGACATCGCCTTGATGTTATCCCCCGCTTTTGCCACACCACTTTCGACTCGCCCGGTCAGCAGTCGTCCAAGGAAGGCATCGCCCCCCAAAGTAGTTGCCAGCATCCGGAAAGGCTCGTCTTTATGCTCGATCTGTTTTGGCGCCGGCACGTGCTCGATAATCAGGTCCAGCAGATCATTCAGGTTTTCACGGGGGCCGTCCAACTCTTTGTCTGCCCAACCAGCGCGGCCTGATGCATAAAGCATCGGAAAGTCCAACTGATCATCATTGGCATCCAAATTGGCGAACAGGTCAAAACATTTGTCATGCGCTGCGTCGGGGTCACCGTCTGGCTTATCAACCTTGTTGATCACAACAATCGGGTTCAAGCCCAGCGCCAGCGCCTTGGAGGTCACAAACTTGGTTTGCGGCATTGGCCCTTCGGCGGCATCCACCAGCAGCACAACACCGTCAACCATCGACAGAATGCGCTCAACTTCGCCACCAAAGTCAGCGTGACCGGGGGTGTCAACAATGTTGATCCGCGTGCCTTTCCACAAAACCGAAGTCGCCTTCGCCAAAATTGTGATCCCGCGCTCACGTTCGAGGTCATTGCTGTCCATCGCCCGTTCCTGAGTCGCTTCATTGTCGCGATATATCCCCGACTGTTTGAGCATTTCGTCCACAAGAGTCGTTTTCCCGTGGTCCACGTGGGCAATAATCGCGACGTTTCGCAAATCCATGTTTCCGGCCTTTTCAAAAAAAATGCGGGGCGAGCCTGCATGACTCTCCCCGTTTCCCCGCCCCAATACAAAATTATGGAACGCAAAGCAAGATCACCCTTGCCTTTTAATCACTCCCCGCGTCAAAACAGGGCAAACACAAGGGAGATCACAATGAAAGCCATGCAAATCCATACCCTCGGTGAGCCCATGGAACTGGTCGATATCCCCAAACCAACCCCAGCAAAAGGTGAGGTTTTGGTCCGCGTCCACGCTTGCGGGATCAACTTCGGCGACACGCTGATTGTGGAAGGTAAATACCAGGAAAAATTTGACCTCCCCTTCACGCCCGGCATGGAGATTTGCGGCACAATCGAAGCCCTTGGTGAAGGCGTTACTTCTCCCTCAATCGGCACCCGTATCGGTGCCTATGGTGGCAGCGGCGGGCTCGCCGAATATGCCTGCCTTCAAGCCGACCGCTGTGTTCCGGTACCTGACCGAATGTCAAACGAAGAAGTCGCGGCGTTCCTCGTGGCCTATGGCACCAGCCACCTCGCACTCGAACGTGCGCAGCTGCAAAAGGACGAAACCCTGCTTGTGCTTGGCGCTTCAGGCGGTGTTGGCCTAACGGCCGTCGAACTCGGCAAACTGATGGGAGCCAAAGTCATCGCTGTCGCGCGTTCGACAGAAAAGCTCGCCATTTGTAAAGAAGCGGGCGCTGACCACATAATTAACAGCGAAACAGACGACATACGTGAAATCGTCAAATCACTGGGCGGCGCCGATGTCGTCTATGACCCGGTTGGCGGCGACCAATTCAAAGCCGCCCTGCGCGCCTGCAATCCCCTCGCCCGCATTCTGCCGCTTGGCTTCGCCTCAGGAGACATCCCGCAAATCCCTGCCAACATCCTGTTGGTCAAAAACATTACTGTCATTGGCTATTATTGGGGCGGCTATACAGTTTTCGCCCCGGAAAAACTCACCCAAAGTTTTGCGGACCTCTTTGAAATCTACAAATCCGGCGCCCTCAAACCCCATATCAGCCACACCCTACAGCTCATTCAGGCCAACGAGGCCCTCGCCCTCCTCAAATCCCGAAAGTCCACGGGTAAGGTTGTCGTTACCCTTTAGCCTCTTCTTTGCCCCAATACTCGCAGGGTGAATGGGCAGAGCCCAGAGGGGCGGCAGCCCCTATCCAACCTCCGAAAGCATCACATTGCTTTCCACCTCGCCCACCCCGGGCAAAGTCATTATCCGCCGCCTGAGAATCCGCTCGAAATCCGAAAGATCCCGCGCGACCACCTTCAGGCGGTAATCATAAATCCCAAGCACATGCTGCACCAATTGCACTTCCGGGATCGCACAAACCGCCCGCTCAAAATCCTCAAGGCCAACCCGCCCTTTGGCTGCCAGTTTTACACCCAGATAAACCACCACATCAAACCCGAGCGCCCCCTTGTTAAGCTGCACACGGCGGCCCAATATCACGCCCCCCTGTTCCAACCGTTTTATCCGCCGCCAAGCCGCGGGTTGTGTCAGCCCAATGGCTTTCCCCACTTCACCAGCGTTCAATCCACCGTCACCTTTTAGCACACGGATAATCGCGCGATCTTTGTCATCCAGTTCCATCATATCGGCAGCGCCTCTGTGTTTTTTACTTCGGAGATCAGCATCAAGGCCTCAACATCATTGATATGCGGCAATCCCAAAATTCGCCCTTTATATATCTCCTGATAATGCGCCAAATCCCGCGCCCGCACATCCATGCGGATATCCACCCGCCCGAGCAGAGTTTGTATTGCCCCCACTTCCGGTATTTTTTGGGCCGCAGCTATAAACTCGTCAAAAGCATTACTTCGGGTTTTGTCCAGTGTGATGCGGAGGAAAACCTCAACTGCATAGCCCATCGCGCGGTAATCCAGCACCACTTCGCGGCCAACAATCACTCCGGCCACCTCCAGTTTCTCCACGCGCCTCCAACAGGCTCCGCTGCTGAGCCCCGCCCGCTCCGCGAGTTCGGACATCGTGAGACTGCCATCTTCCTGAAGGTGTCGAAGTATCCTTCGATCCACATCATCCACCTGCATGATTATCACGTCTTTTTGCTAATTGCTGCATATATTTACCGTAATATCCGAGAAAATGTCGATATTCAAAGGGTATTTCTCCAAACTCCCGCTATGCTACCCCCAGTTTCAACCAACAAGGAAAAAACCCATGCGCGTATTTTACGACCGCGATTGCGATATCAACCTGATCAAAGACATGAACGTCGCCATCCTCGGCTACGGCTCCCAAGGCCACGCCCACGCCCTCAACCTGCGCGACTCCGGCGCTAAAAACGTTGTGGTAGCTCTGCGCGAAGGCTCCCCGTCCCAAGCCAAAGCCGAAGGCGAAGGCCTTAAAGTTATGGGCATTGCCGAAGCCGCTGCCTGGTGTGACCTGATCATGTTCACCATGCCGGATGAACTGCAAGCCGAAACCTACAACAAATACGTTAAAGACAATATCCGCGAAGGCGCAGCCATTGCCTTTGCGCACGGCCTCAACGTGCACTTCAACCTGATCGACCCGAAAGACGGCGTAGATGTGATCATGATGGCCCCCAAAGGCCCCGGCCACACAGTGCGCGGCGAATTCACCAAAGGCGGCGGCGTGCCATGTCTTGTAGCCGTTGACACCGATGCCTCCGGCAAAGCCATGGAAATCGGTCTATCCTACTGCTCTGCCATCGGCGGCGGCCGCTCCGGCATCATCGAAACCAACTTCCGCCAGGAATGTGAAACCGACCTGTTCGGCGAGCAAGCCGTGCTTTGCGGCGGCATCGTTGAACTTATTCGCATGGGCTTTGAAACCCTCGTTGAAGCCGGCTACGAGCCCGAAATGGCCTATTTCGAGTGCCTGCACGAGACCAAGCTGATCGTGGACCTAATCTATGAAGGCGGAATCGCCAACATGAACTACTCGATCTCCAACACCGCTGAATACGGTGAATATGTTTCCGGCCCACGGGTTCTGCCCTATGCCGAAACCAAACAGCGCATGAAAGACGTTCTAACCGACATCCAGAACGGTAATTTCGTTCGTGACTTCATGCTCGAAAACGCCGTTGGCCAGCCTTCGTTCAAAGCGACTCGCCGCATCAATGACGAACACCAGATCGAAAAAGTAGGCGAAACCCTGCGTGGCATGATGCCTTGGATCTCCGCTGGCAAAATGGTTGATAAAGAAAAGAACTAACTTTCCAAATTGTGGAAATATCCTAGGGGTGAATTTGGCCGTAGGCCAAAGAGGGGATGAAATCCCCTGCCCAACAAATAAAATACGCGCCCCGATTGGGGCGCGTTCTTTTTAATCTATCACGATTGCTGTGAGGACTTCAGGCTGCACTACCTCCACATCCGGCAGCGCTTCAACCAGCGCTTCGGCTGATTGCTCCAAAAGCGGAAACGTCCGGTAGTGGCATGGTATCAAGATTTTGAAATCAAAAAACCGGTTGGCCGCATATGCCGCTCGCTTCATATCCATCGTAAAATGCCCGCCTGCCGACATAATGCCAATATCCGGTGCGTGCAGGTCTGCGAAAATCTCCATATCCGCCATCACATCGGTATCCCCCGAAAAATAGATCGTATGCCCTTCGCCGCTGATCATAAATCCTGCTTCGTTGCCGCCATAAACAGGGCCATCGTCAGAAGGTAGGCTCGAAGAATGCGAAGCCGCAACCATCGTGACTGACACGCCTCCCAAGGCAACAGTCCCGCCTCGATTGAAGCCGACAATATCCACGCCGTGCTGAGCGCTCCACCAGCTCATCAGGTCATAGATACCCACAACCGGAATGCCCAGTTCTTGTGCGATCTCAACCACACCCCCTGTATGGTCTGAATGGGCGTGGCTAATTAGAATATGAGTCGCACCGCCAATCGCTTCCTCCCGCCGCGCTTCAGGAAACATCGGATTTCCTTCCAGCCACGGGTCAATCAGCAATACTTGATCTTCTATTTCGATGCGGAAACCCGCATGTCCCAGCCATATAATCTTCATGTTTTTCCCCTTCGCTATTGGGTGGCAACAGATGCGCGGTTTGTTTTCCCAAACAGCGCCTTCCCGTCCAAACCCGCTATTCGGCTTCAGCGCTCGCAGCCAGAAAGCATTCTCCAAATACAAGGTCCCAGCCTTTATTGTAGCTGTCTCGCTTGGCTCGAGCACCCTCACCATAGCAATCCCAGTTGCGGTGGACCAGCGTCACGCGACATTTTGGGCCTTCCTGCACAAAGGCCAGTTCAACTTCTGATGCTTCTGCTTCGTCAAGCCCCATCAACCATGAGAACTTGAGGCGCTCGCCCGGTTGCCAATCCTTAATGCGGCCCCAAACATATTTTTGCCCGCATCCGAGGTTTCGACAATCTCTCCCCCGACAAATGGTTCGATTTCCACGGTCAAACCTTTTGCGCCAACCGATTCCGAGACCGAATGACCTTCCAAAGGTCACCAAGCGCCAATCTTTTTGGTAAAAACCTTGAACGCGTGTTCGGCGCTCGCCTCTACAACTATCTCTTTTACTACGTCTTCAATCGCCATCTTTACTCTCCCTTTCTATTTCTCCAGCAAATGCGCCCAAAACGTCTCCCCACAACTCATCCAGATAGCGCCTCAGCGGCTCCAGCCCCTGCTGTTGGGCATAGTAAATATTCGAAGCCCCCTTGGGTTTGGCTACCACAAGCCCCGCCTCCCTCAACACCTTTTATCCTTGATTTCCACCCAAAGAACGCCGATTTATAGTCAACGCACTCAAAACAGGGGCCGAAAATGCTTAAAAAAATGCTGATCCGCTGGGCTGCTGCCCTGATTTTGGTCATGATCACCTATAACCCGACCAGTTTTAATTACGTCAATTGGGCCCGGGCCAGCTATGACGCCCAGCTTTCGGTGGTGATCCTCCTTGGCCTTATTCTGTTCGTGGCCTACGCCATTTTTGTCAGGGCGACCCTGCAATCTATAGGTAAAATCGGAATTGGTTTGGTCGTGGCCGTTATCGCTGTTCTACTCTGGGTGCTTTACGACAAAGGCTTGCTTGACCCCGCAAACAGCACAGTGATGACGTGGATTGGCCTTGTCACACTTTCGTTTGTTCTCGGGATCGGCCTGAGCTGGAGCATTATCCGCCGCCGGATATCCGGCCAGCTTGATGTGCGTGAATCCGATGTGAATGACGACGTTGACGAATAGGGTTGATTTGGAATCGACATCCCCCATCTTAAGCGTTAGATAGCGGCGACCTCTTTAAAGATCGAAAGACCAATCAATGGAAAACATCGTTCTCACCATCCACCTGATTCTGGCCCTCGGCCTGATCGGTATTGTCTTGCTCCAACGCTCCGAAGGCGGTGGCTTAGGCATTGGCGGTGGTGGCGCTATGAGTGGCCGGTCAGCGGCAACAGCGCTCTCTAAAGTAACCTGGATCCTGGCTGTCGGGTTCTTGATAACCTCGCTCACCCTTACAATTATTGCGGCTAATAATTCGGGTGGCAACTCGGTTCTCGACCTTTCATCAGGGGACCTTACCGCACCTTTGGATACCGCACCGGCGATTGACCCCAACGCGATCTTGGTCCCTGATTTGGGCGCACTTGGCACTAGCTCGGATACAGCGCCCGCTGCCGCGACCGGTGATGCGCCGGCAACGCCGCCGGCAACCGAGTAAGCCACACACAAAAAACTGGAAAATCCGCTCCGAAGTAAGAGCGGATTTTTTTATGCCGGGTTCAAATAGGCCCGCGCTCTTTCCAGATAAGCCATAAGCGGTGCATTTTCCCGCACAATGAGGCACAGCGATGTTTCGGTTGGCATCGCGGCTATCGCGCTGATCATAGCAACCGCCGAAGCATCTGCCGCTGACGGTTCATTCCCAAACAGAAATGGTTTGTCACCCAAAATATCCGATACAGCCTTGAGATCCTGACCGGCCCGCTGCGCCTGCGCCTCTGGTGAGTGTCTTGCCAAGCCCTGCGCGATAAGGTCGCTCCGTACTTTAGCCCTGATTTTCCCGGTTATAAATCCGCGTATAAATCCGGGTATCATATCAAAGAAAGTCCCGCGCAGGATCTCCCAGTTATTATCGTTCAACCAACGGTCACTCACCACCGCAAAATATAAGTGCTCGTCAAGCATTCGGATAAGCGCTCGCGAAACAGCTCTCTGTTCAACACTCAACCCTTTGTCAAAATCCATATCGAACTTCTGTTCCAGATACTGACGGATATTTTCGCTATCGGGAATTTGCGTCTCGCCATCAATCAACATCGGAAATTTGCCCATCGGCGCTTTACGGGGGTCAGATTTGACTTTGATTTCTCATTCACAGCCCGTCAGCTGTAACAAAAAAATGGCTTTAATCCCAAATGGGCTGGCGCTCGGCAGGCCAAAGGCCGGAGGGTAAGTTAAAAGTTTAAGCATGTGCGGCTCCGGTTCAAATTAGTGCGCTTTAATTTTTATAAAAGTTATCTACCAGATATCCCTAATAAAGTGGAGTAGAACTCAGTTTAGGACATATAAAACCAACCCAATGGCCATACGGGCCTCTTCAATGGGCCACCGCAAATATTGTTACATTTTACTACTTATCCACAATATCTCGCCTCTTCCCTCTTGCTTGCCCCCCCATTCTTCTGTAAGAATTAAATCCCGTGATATAGTGAAAAAGCCAAAATGGTGCGCTATCTGATAAACGATTCTCACGGGGGCCAAACAGGCATGGCACGATATATTTTCATCACTGGCGGCGTAGTCTCATCCCTTGGCAAAGGGCTGGCGTCGGCTGCACTTGGCTCGCTATTACAAGCGCGCGGATACTCGGTACGACTGCGCAAGCTTGACCCTTATCTCAACGTCGACCCCGGCACCATGTCACCGTTCGAACACGGTGAGGTGTTCGTGACCGATGACGGTGCCGAAACCGACCTCGACCTTGGCCATTACGAGCGCTTCACCGGTGTTTCAGCCCGTAAAACCGATTCCGTATCTTCGGGCCGCATTTATTCGACCGTGTTGGAGAAGGAGCGCCGCGGGGATTACCTCGGCAAAACCATTCAGGTGATCCCGCATGTCACCAACGAGATCAAAGACTTCATCGAAATCGGTGACGATGAAGTTGATTTCATGCTCTGCGAAATTGGGGGCACGGTCGGCGATATCGAGGCCCTGCCCTTCTTTGAGGCCATCCGCCAGTTCAGCCAGGAACGTTTTGGCGAGTGTATCTTCATGCACCTGACCCTTGTGCCCTATATTGCGGCCGCGGGTGAGCTTAAAACCAAGCCAACCCAGCACTCGGTCAAGGAGTTGCGCTCGATCGGCATTGCGCCCGATATCCTGATGTGTCGTGCCGAGCGCCCTATTCCCGAAAAAGAGCGCGCCAAGCTCGCTCTTTTCTGCAATGTGCGGCCAGAGGCTGTAATTCCCGCGCTTGATCTCAAGTCGATCTACGAAGCCCCGCTTGCTTATCATCGCGAAGGGATGGACCGCGCGGTGCTCAAAGCTTTTGGCATCACCGACGCACCCGAGCCTGATATGTCCCGTTGGGATGATGTCTCGGAGAGGGTGTTTAAACCCGAAGGCAAAGTCAAAGTCGCGATTGTCGGAAAATATACCGAGCTGGACGACGCTTACAAATCTATTGCCGAGGCGCTCACCCATGGCGGAATGGATAACCGCGTTAAAGTCGAGGCCGAATGGATCAACTCAGAGGTGTTTGAAAACGGTAATGACATCGCGGCAGAACTTGAGCGGTTCCATGCAATTTTGGTGCCGGGCGGTTTTGGCGAACGTGGCACAGAAGGCAAGATCAAAGCGGCGCAATACGCCCGCGAAAACAATATTCCCTATCTGGGCATTTGTCTGGGCATGCAAATGGCTGTTATTGAAGCCGCGCGCAATCTGGCCGGAATTACAGACGCTGGCTCGGAAGAATTTGACCACGAGTCGGGCGAGAAGCGCTTCACGCCCATCGTTTACCATCTCAAAGAATGGCTGGAAGGCAACCGGACCATCAAGCGCGATGCCACAGACGACAAAGGCGGCACCATGCGGCTGGGCGCCTATGACGCCACCTTGTCCGAGGGTTCACTGATTGCCAGTATCTACGGCAAAACCCATATTTCAGAACGCCACCGCCACCGCTATGAGGTGGATATGTCTTACCGTGAAGCGTTGGAGAAAACGGGCTTGCAGTTTTCTGGCGTTTCGCCGGATGGCCGGCTTCCCGAAATCGTTGAGTTCAAGGGGCACCCTTGGTATATCGGCGTGCAGTTCCACCCCGAGCTAAAATCCCGCCCGTTTGAGCCCCATCCGCTGTTTGCCAGCTTCATTGAGGCGGCCCTGAAACAGAGCCGGTTGGTTTGATGCTTGAACGATGGCTGGCAGTATCGTTTCTCACTGCCTCCACTTCATTTGCGCAAGATTTGCACGGAGACCTGCAATCCGTTCCATATGAAATTCTGGAGAGCTATTCTACGGTTTTTATCGACTTTGAAAATCAATCTGATTGGTCATCTGTACCAATGGCGCTCAATAAAGAACTTGCTGAAAATGGCGCCGTCTTTGCAACTGCATTTGAAGGGCAGTCCGTACGAGGGCAAATTTCTGATACCTTTGTTGTTAGTCCTTTATCGTTAAATCCAATATCCCAATTTAGTAAAGTAGATATTGAGGCAGCCTTTAGTGAGCCAGATGGGTACCGGACTATACCTAACTACGTGCGAAGATCTATCTATTTACCACTCGCTATTGGCGGCCTTGGCCGACGTCCGGCAAATATGTTGTCAGGCTATTCCACAAGTTCTGGCAATCAAGTTTTAACAAGTCTAAGCCCGCGTCTTCTCCTACATAGCGATGGCAGTTGGTCGGATAGTTCGGTTGTAGGTATAGAACCCGTCGCAGTTTTGTTTGAAAAAGATCAAACCGCGGTTGGCTTTACGCTGGTATCGCTGAATCGGCGCAGCCAACAAGGCCAAGTGCGTTCTTCGATGAACGAAACCTTGGTCCAAATTAAGTTTTTCAGACGCAACGGTAGCCTAATATCCGAGGTTATATTTGAGAATTTCGGCACCGTCCGACTTGCATTCGCACGTTGCGGAGGGGCTACTGATATTGCGGGTATTCAAATTACAAACTCCTCTCAGACTGGGCTGGCATTTGACGATTTTATTTTCGGCGTACCCGTCCGCGAAAGCGAACCAGTAACACCGCTTGAAAGCTCGGATTTGCTTACGTATCCTGATGAAGAAATTCAGCAAAACCCGCTTCAAGTTGATCTCTGTTCGTATTACACTTCCTGAGCGTCACTATATCTGCGGTCGCGTCGTTAGATAGGATTAAAAAATGCTCGAATTCCATACGCTCGATGTTTTTACATCCACCCCCTACACCGGCAACCCGCTGGCCGTTGTGCTTGGGGCTGACGGGCTAAGCGATAGCCAGATGCAAACCATCACCCGTGAGTTCAACCTCTCGGAAACCATATTTGTGCAAACGCCTGACGACCCTGCGCATACAGCGAAAGTCCGGATATTTTGCCCCGCCTGCGAGTTGCCCTTTGCGGGGCACCCAACTGTTGGCTGCGCGATTCTGTTGGCAGAACTGGCCAATGAAGGCGATTTCATGGCCGAAATCACGCTGGAAGAAGTGGCTGGCCTCGTGCCTGTGCAGGTCGAACGGCATGCGGGTGAAATCACAGCAGAGTTTGTGGCGCCCGTTATCCCCGTGGATGCGGGCGGAGTCTTGCCGACCCCTGCCACAGCCGCAGAAGCACTCGGAATAACAGCTGCCGATATCGGATTTGGGGCACACAAGCCTGGCCACTGGCAAGGCGGGCCGGATTTTCTTTTTATCCCCGTTGCCACGCGCGATGCCCTGCGAAACGCCAAGCCAAGCGGAAGCTGGCTTGACATGACGGCAGCGGCAAAAACCCGGTCTATCTATGTCTACTGTGAAAGTGAGGGCGGTTATGAAAGCCGGATGTTTGCCCCAGAACACGGCATGCCGGAAGACCCGGCCACCGGTTCGGCCAGCGCGATATTAGCGGCTCAACTGCTGGCCTCCGGCGCATTGGTTGACGGCACCAACAGGATTGCGCTCTCGCAAGGCGAGGATATGGGACGACCAAGCCAAATTGCTTTAACGGTTGAAGTTGTGGGTCAGGTCATTACCCAAATCCGTATCAAAGGCGCGGCCACACGGTTTAATCACGGGCAGATTGCCAACCTCCCCTTGTAACCGGTGCCAAAGGCTATAGATTTTTACTATGTTTGATTCTCTCTTCAAGCGCCTGCGCGCAGACCCTGCCCCCGACCCGCTTGAGGCCAATGACGCCCGCCTTGCCCTCGCTGCCCTTCTGGTGCGGCTGGCGCGCGTGGATCATGACTATGCCGAAATCGAAAAAGCCCAGATCGACAGAATTGTCGCCAAGCGTTACGGGCTTTCAACAGAAGAAGCCGCAACCCTGCGACATGGCGCGGAAGAAGTTGAGTCAACCGTTGGGGACACCGTACACCTGACCCGCCTCATCAAGGAAGCCATCCCCTATATTGACCGGTTTGCACTGGTCGTTGATCTGTGGCGGCTGGTGTTTGCGGATGAAACCCGCGACCACCGCGAAAATGCGTTTTTGCGTCTGGTGGCCAAACTTGTGGGTGTCAATGATGTCGATAGCGCTATGGCGCGACAGGAAGCGGCTAAACCGAGCGCCTGACCAGCACGGAGCCTACCGAATATCCGGCCCCAAACGAGCAGATCAACCCGAGCTCACCATCTTCAAAGTCATCGGAATGCTGTGAAAAGGCAATGATAGACCCCGCCGATGAAGTGTTTGCGTAGTCCTGCAAAATGTTGGGTTGCTCACCTGCCTCGGGTTTTCGCCCGAGCACCTTTTTACCGATAAAATCATTCATGGCTTTATTCGCTTGATGCAGCCACAGCCGTTTGAGTTCGTCAGCGCTGTGACCGGCCTCTTCCAGATGCCCGAGAATGTGTTTTGACACAATCGGCAGCACTTCTTTGAACACTTTCCGCCCGTTTTGCATAAACTGCATGTCACGGCGGTCTTTCATACCGTCAGGGCGGTTGCGGCGCAAAAACCCGTTGTTGTTGCGGATGTTGTTGGAAAACTGAGTGAGGCATTTGGTGGAAAGCACTTCGAAATGCGGGCCGGTTGCCGTTTCTTTACGCTCGATCAGCACAGCGGTGCAGACATCTCCGAAAATAAAATGGCAGTCGCGGTCGCGCCACTCCAGATGGCCCGATGTAATTTCGGGGCTCACGACCAGAATGGCCCGCGCCGAGCCAGAGCGGATCATATCACTTGCGGCCTGAATGCCGAAGGTCGCGGAGGAACAGGCCACGTTCATGTCAAACCCAAAGCCGTTGATGCCCAGCAGGTCTTGCACCTCAATCGCGATCGCCGGATAGGCACGCTCCATGTTGGAGGCAGCAACTATCACCGCATCTACATCAGCGGCGGTTTTCCCAGCCTGCGCAAGCGCTTTGTTGCACGCGTCCAGTGCCATTTCTGCCATGATACCCGGTTCTTCGTCAGAGCGCTGGCGAAAGGCAGGATACATGCGGTCAGGGTCCAGGATGCCGGCTTTTTCAAGCACATGCCTTTGTTCAATCCCGCTGGCGGCCACAATAAACTCGCTACTGGAATGATCGATCTTGGCCACATCGCCCGCGGCTATTTCATCTGCATGTTGGGCATTGAATTTATCTGCATAAGCATTGAACGCGATCACCAGTTCATCGTTGGTTATAATTTCGGACGGGGTAAAAACGCCGGTGCCTGAAATAACGGGCTGGTGCATGTGAAACTCCTGAAAATTTCGCATATTTGAACCCATTTTACCCCACAGGGCAAGCGAGGAAGCAAAATGCGGCCCTTTACCTCATGTAAAAGGCTTTTCCTTTCTGGCTACGGGCGGTAAAAGCCACGCAAACCCCCTTTGCGTCAGGATTCTAACCTATGACCTTTGAGCCGGAAATCACCACCGAACTTATCCGCAAGCACGGCCTCAATCAGGCCGAATTCCAGTTGATCCGCGAGTTGATCGACCGGGAGCCGACATGGACCGAGCTCGGCATTTTCAGCGCCATGTGGAACGAGCATTGTTCGTATAAATCCTCCAAGCTGTGGCTGAAAACCCTGCCAACCGAGGGCCCGCAGGTGATCTGCGGCCCCGGCGAAAACGCGGGCATTGTCGATATCGGCGACGGGCAGTGCGTGGTGTTCAAAATGGAAAGCCACAACCACCCGAGCTATATCGAGCCTTATCAGGGTGCTGCCACCGGCATTGGCGGCATTTTGCGGGATGTGTTCACCATGGGGGCGCGACCGATTGCGGCGATGGATGCGCTCAGCTTTGGGGAACCCAGCCACCCGAAAACCAAGCAGCTTGTGCATGGTGTGGTTGAAGGAATCGGAGGCTACGGCAATTGTTTTGGTGTGCCGAATGTGGGCGGCGAAACCCGCTTCCACAAAAGCTATAACGGCAACTGCCTTGTGAACGCTTTTGCAGCGGGCTTGGCGGATACCGACAAGATTTTCTACTCCGCCGCGTCTGGCATCGGGATGCCGATTGTCTACCTTGGGGCCAAAACCGGCCGCGATGGTGTTGGCGGCGCCACCATGGCCTCGGCCGAGTTTGATGATACTATTGAGGAAAAGCGCCCCACTGTGCAGGTTGGCGACCCGTTCACCGAAAAGCGCCTTATGGAAGCCACTATTGAGCTGATGCAAACCGGTGCGGTGATCTCGATTCAGGATATGGGCGCTGCTGGCCTCACCTGCTCGGCTGTCGAGATGGGCGACAAAGGCGAACTTGGCGTTATCCTCGACCTCGAAAAAGTGCCGTGCCGCGAAGAAGAAATGAGCGCCTACGAGATGATGCTCAGCGAGTCGCAAGAGCGGATGCTGATGGTGCTGCGCCCCGAAAAAGAGGCTGAAGCCCGTGCCGTTTTCGAGAAATGGGACCTTGATTTTGCCATCGTCGGCGAAACCATTGCCGAAGACCGTTTTCTGGTGCGCCACCACGGCGAGATTAAAGCCGACCTTCCACTCAAAGCGCTCTCCGGCGAAGCTCCTGAGTATGACCGCCCGTGGGTCAAAACCGTAGCGCGCGAAGCTTACACAGAAGTGCCGGAGATTTCACCCGCCGAAGCATTGCTGGCGTTAATCGGCTCGCCCAATCATGCTTCCAAAGCGTGGATTTGGGAGCAATATGACCATATGGTTCTGGCCGATACCGTCATCCGCCCCGGCTCCGATGCAGGCGTTGTGCGCGTGCACGGCACCCAAAAGGCACTGGCTTTTACTTCGGACGTAAACCCCCGTTTTTGCTTTGCCAACCCGATTGAAGGCGGCAAACAAGCCGTGGCAGAGGCCTACCGGAACCTGTGCGCAACGGGGGCCAAGCCACTCGCCACAACCGATAACCTCAACTTCGGCAACCCCGAAAAGCCCGAGATTATGGGGCAGCTTGTGGGCTGCATTCAAGGCATTGGCGAGGCTTGTCTGGCGCTGGATATGCCAATCGTTTCCGGCAACGTTTCGCTTTACAATGAAACCGACGGCACCGGCATTCACCCGACCCCGACCATCGGCGCGGTCGGGCTGCTCGACACCCTCGATCAAGTCATCCGAATGGAAGCCAAAACTGGCGAAAAGCTGGTACTGCTCGGCGACACCCTTGGCCATCTAGGGCAATCGGCCCTGCTGGCAGACGTGCTTAACCAAGAGATTGGAGATGCGCCGAAGGTGGACCTGAACGCCGAACGCAAAGCCGGCGAACTGGTGCGCAACCTGCATGGTGCGGGGCAGATATCAGCCGTGCATGATGTTTCGGATGGCGGCATCGCTTTGGCGGTTACCGAGATGTGCTTGGCAAGCAAGTGCGGCGCGGAGGTCACCAACCCGACAACCCTACCCGCGATTAGCTGGCTATTTGGCGAAGATCAGGCGCGGTATCTGCTTTCGGTCAGCGAAGACAACTTGCCCGGTGTTCTGGACGCTGCGGCATCTGCCGGTGTTCCGGCAGCCGAGATCGGCCATTTTGGTGGTGATTTTGTAGCGCTGGACGCCACATTTATTCCGCTCGAAGCCATAAAAGAGGCCTTTGAAACCGGCCTTCCGGCGCTCGTCGACTAACCTGCGCCAAACTCGCCCCTTGCATGGGCGCGTGGACCTGCTTAAATAACCTACCAAATTAGTAGGGAGTGGATCTACATGGCCATTGAAGCCGACAAAATCGAAGCGCTGATTCTTGAGGCCTTCCCGACCGCCAAAGTGCAAATCGACGACTTGGCCGGTGACGGAAACCATTATGCTGCGACCGTAGTCGCGGAGGAGTTCAAAGGGCTCAATCGCGTCAAACAGCATCAACTGGTTTATGGCGCGCTCAAAGGCAAGATGGACGGACCTTCCGGCGAGCTTCATGCGCTCGCACTGACCACAAAAGCACCGGAATAGTGACCACCGCGCTCATCATCGCAATCATTGCCGGCATAATACTCGTGGCCATTCTGATTGAATACTGGCTGAAGCGCGGCAAACCAAAAAGGCCTTTGGCCGTGCGAATGAAGCAAGGAATGCCGGAAACGAGCGAAACAAAAAAGCCGCTGGGTATGGAAGCAACAGACCTCGACATTGTAGAGCGCGCCCAAAAAACAAGCGAAATTGCGGAACGCAAAAGTAAACAAGTGAAATTCAGATAACACCGAACAAAAACGGAGACACGAAAATGACAAATGCAGCTGAAACCATCCAGTCAGATATCACCGACAATGAAGTCGTGCTTTACATGAAGGGCAATGCCCAAGCCCCACAATGCGGCTTTTCCAGCCGGATTGCGGGCGTGCTGAACTTCATGGGTGTGGAGTATAAAGATGTGAATGTGCTGGCGGATGAAGGTATTCGCCAAGGCATAAAAGATTTCTCTGACTGGCCAACCATTCCGCAGCTTTATGTAAAGGGCGAGTTTGTGGGCGGCTGCGATATCGTGACCGAAATGGTGCTCTCGGGTGAGTTAGATACGTTGCTGGAAGAAAACAACGTCACGTTTAACAAAGAAGCGGCTGACAAAGTGCGCGAAGCCAACACCTGATCAAACGACCAAGCGAACCCATTTCCCAAAATTTGGGTTCGCTTCAAATTTCAGAAATTCTTATTAAATTAGACCGAGCGATCTATAAGCGATTCAAGGCTGGCGACACTTTTCTCAAAGCTCGCTGAAATATCTCCCGCATTCCCTGCGAACAGATCATCCTCTTCTTCCGGCTCGGCCCGGTTATTCAATTCAACGGTAAGCGCGGCAAGCTTGGCCTCACTTTCGCGCAAGTGCTGCTCCAGCGTTTTGAGCCTGGCCTCACTTGTTTGGCAGGTCATTTCCATCTCTTTGGTCCGGTCAGCCAGCATGAGCCCTGCCATCAAAAGCATTCTTGATTCCGGCACACGGCCAATTGCGCTTTCAAGGCGGGCCGCCTCCGTTGCCAGCATGGCAGCCGCTGTTTTCAGGCTTTCTTCTTCACCGGGGTCACAAGCCAGCGCAAAGTTCCGTCCACCGATTTCAAGCACGAGTTCAGGCATTTTCTTCAGCCTCCATAAGCGGTTTTAGATGTGCGAGCAGAGTGTCCAACTCAGCCAAATCGGCTTTCCGTTTTTCTTTCAATTCGGCCAGCTCGCCGCGCAGATCCAGTATTTCCTGCGCGTCAGATTTGTTTTGCCGGGCCAAGGCTTCAACCGCCGCTTCCAGCCGGCCTGCCAGTTTTTCCATCTCTTCCATACAAGTCTCCCTTGGCCGAATCGCCCCAACATGGGCGTTCATAGCATAATAGCGCTAAATCTCTGATTTACTGCCCCTTATTGATGATTCTTGCCCGCGGGCCGCTTGACGCAGCAAGTTTCGCTGCTAACAAGGCGCCACCCCAACGCTCAAACCGGAGAATCCCGTGGAAATAGCTGACCTCAAAGCCCGCCATCCTGATCACTTCGCCAAAGCCACCGCGCTTCGGATGCTTGCGGTTGACGCCGTTCAGGCCGCCAACTCTGGCCACCCGGGCATGCCTATGGGCATGGCTGATGTAGCCACAGTGCTATTTTCCAACCACCTGAAGTTTGACGCAGCGGACCCGCACTGGCCGGACCGTGACAGGTTTGTTCTGTCAGCCGGTCACGGCTCTATGCTGATCTACGGGCTGTTGCACTTGACCGGCTATAAGCAAATGACGATCGAGGAAATCAAAAACTTCCGCCAAAAAGGCGCGCGCACAGCGGGCCACCCGGAATACGGCCATGCCGAAGGTATTGAAACAACGACCGGACCGCTTGGGCAAGGTATCGCAACGGCTGTGGGTATGGCCATGGGCGAGGCCTCAATGCAAGCCCGTTACGGCAAAAAAATCGTAGATCACCATACCTATGTGATCGCGGGTGACGGCTGCCTGATGGAAGGCATTTCGCAAGAGGCTATCGCGTTGGCGGGCAAGCAGCGCCTCGGCAAGTTGATCGTGCTTTGGGATGATAACGGCATTACCATCGATGGCGCTGTGTCACTCTCCGACACCACCGACCAACTCACCCGCTTTGAAGCTTCTGGCTGGAGCGTTTTCTCTTGTGATGGCCATGATCCGGATGCGATTGACCGCGCCATTGCCCAAGCCAAGCAATCCCCCTTGCCCTCACTGATTGATTGCAAAACCCATATCGGCTTTGGCTCACCCTCCAAGCAGGATACCTCAGCCGCCCACGGTGCCCCAATGGGCGAAGACGAAATCAAGAAGATCCGTGAAATATTCGACTGGCCCCACCAAGCGTTCGACATTCCGGCAGAGATCGGTGCCGCCTGGCGCGAGGTTGGCGCGCGCGGCCAGACCGAGCTTTCGGCATGGGCTGAGCGCAAAGCCGCGCTCTCGGGGGCACGGCAAAAGGAGTTCGACCGGATTATCGCAGGCGAGGTACCCAAGCGCCTCTCTGCTGCCATCAAAGCTTTCAAAAAGCAGATTTCCGAACAAGCCCCAAGCATGGCGACCCGCAAATCTTCGGAGGCCGTTCTAAAAGTCATCAACAAAGTGATGCCCGAAACTATCGGCGGATCGGCGGATCTTACCGGCTCCAATAACACCCTCACCGAAGGCATGGGCTTTTTTGACGAGACCAACCGCAAGGGCCGCTATGTAAACTACGGCATTCGCGAGCACGGCATGGCCGCTGCCATGAACGGCCTCGCCCTCCATGGCGGCTGCGCCCCTTACGGTGGCACCTTTATGGTGTTCTCTGACTACATGCGCGGCGCGATGCGTCTGTCGGCCCTTATGGGCCTGCGGGTGCCCTATGTGCTCACGCATGACAGCATCGGCCTTGGCGAAGATGGCCCGACCCACCAGCCGGTCGAGCACCTCGCCATGATGCGCGCTACGCCCAACACCAACGTCTTCCGCCCGGCCGATACCGTTGAAACCGCTGAGGCGTGGGAGCTGGCAATGACCAGCAAAACCACCCCCTCAGCGCTGGCGCTTACCCGGCAAAACCTAGCCACTGTTCGCCTAGATCACAAAACCAAAAACCTGACAGCCCAAGGCGCCTATGTGCTGAAAGAGGCCGACGGCAAGCGCCGTGTGATCCTGTTGGCCACCGGCTCCGAAGTCGAGATTGCGCTAGCCGCCCGCGACATCCTGCAGGCCAAGGGCATTGGTACCCGCGTGGTTTCCATGCCGTGCTGGGAGCTGTTTGAAGCTCAACCTGAATCGTATCGCAAACGTGTGCTGCCAGCCGGGCCAGTTCGGGTTGGCGTAGAGGCAGGCGGTCGCCTTGGTTGGGATCGTTGGCTCTGTGGTGAGCGTGGCAAACATAATAAGGCGGCGTTTGTCGGCATGGAAAGCTTTGGCGCTTCCGCTCCGATCAGCGACCTTTACACAATGTTCGGCATTACGGCAGAAAATGTTGCCGCCCAAGCTGAAAATCTCCTTTAGTTCAACGCTAAACTATATGGCTTCACGCCTTGATCGGCGCGAAGAAATGGGTCAGACTGACCTCTATCGGCTCGAAGGGGGTGCGACATGAACACACGCTGGGCATTCGGCTTAGCCCTTTTAATTATAGGCATTTTTACGCTAGACCACTTCTATCTGGAATGGAACCTGCCTGTAATACTGGGAACCCAGCTTGTGCACGTCCTCGATTGGATGGCGATCTGGCGATAATCCCGCAGGCAAAACGGGAGAGAAATATGAGCTGGAAAACCCTGGATGATATGTCGCTGAGCGGCAAAACCGTAATGACGCGCGTGGATATCAACGTACCGCTGGAAAACGGAGTGGTGACCGATGACACACGCATCCAACGCGTTCTACCGACAATTCGAGACATACTGGCCGCGGGTGGCAAGCCGGTCCTGATGGCCCATTTTGGCCGCCCCGGTGGCAAACCGGCTGCCGAGTTCAGCCTTGGCCAACTGCGTAAAGCGGTGGAAACCGCGCTCGGCTCGCCGGTGGTTTTCTGTGAAGAAACCATAGGAGACAAAGCGGCCAGTGCCATCGCCGCCCTGCCCGAAGGCAGCACCCTGTTGCTGGAAAACACCCGCTTTCATGACGGCGAGACCAAAAACGATGCAGATTTCGCCGCCGCTCTGGCCGCTTTGGGAGATATCTATTGTAACGACGCGTTCTCGACCGCGCATCGTGCCCATGCGTCGACCGAGGGGATTGCCCGTCTGCTTCCGGCTTGTGCCGGTAGATTGATGCAAGATGAACTCAGCGCACTAGAAAATGCGCTGTCTAACCCCGAGCATCCTGTTGTTGCAGTCGTTGGCGGTGCCAAAGTTTCGACCAAACTTGATCTTTTGGGCAACCTGATTCCGAAGGTTGACCAGATCGTGATTGGCGGCGGCATGGCCAATACCTTCCTTGCAGCCCAAGGGATCGACGTGGGTAAATCACTTTGTGAGCATGACCTTGCCGACACAGCGCGCGAGATCATGGCGCGCGCAGAAGCAGCAAATTGTGAGTTGGTTCTGCCCGTTGACGTTGTGGTCGCTTGGGAATTTGCCGCCAATGCAAAAAATGAAACCGTTGCCAATAATGCCTGCCCCGCTGACGCAATGATCCTCGACGCAGGTCCTCAGTCAGTCGAAGAAGTCGGCAAGATTTTTGGCGCTGCAAAAACGCTGGTTTGGAACGGCCCGCTGGGGGCTTTTGAAATCGAGCCGTTTAATATGGCCACCGATGCCGCCGCCCTCAAAGCCGCGGAGCTAACTCGAAGCGGTTTCCTTCGCTCGGTTGCTGGCGGGGGTGATACAGTTGCCGCTCTGAACAATTCCGGCGCGGCCAAGGATTTTACCTATATTTCCACAGCGGGCGGGGCATTCCTTGAATGGCTCGAGGGCAAAACCTTACCGGGCGTTGCGGCTCTGGAAGGTTAAAAGCACCAAATCATCCCGAAAACTATCGGGATGATTCGCTTTTTTTCGAAAAAAGTGAATTCCCTGCAAATTGGGGATTCACAAAACGAATCACTTCTGTCATGATTCGTTTTATCCGGCGTTAGATCGGGATTTTTTGAGGCAGACTATGGGAAACATCAATAAAACACGCGGTTTCGTGGGGTACGTGACATCTGTCATCGTAGTGACCCTCGTTGCGTATTTTTCCTATTCAGCGGTTCAGGGGCCATATGGCCTCCTGAATCTATTCAAAATCGAGACCCGTGAAGCACAATTGGTCAAGCAACTTGATGCTATTACCCTTCAAAGGGTTGCGGCACAGAATCGTACCCACCGGCTATCTGACGAGTATCTTGACCTCGATCTTTTGGACGAACAGGCCCGCAAAGTGCTCGGTTTGATCCGCGGCGGCGAAATTATCATCCGCTAGTTGCCTTCAAAACGCATCAATCTTGTTTTGCATAGTCCTATGCAAAAAAGTCATAGGACAAGATGAAATCCTGCTGTATACTATGGTTTAACGCTAAACTACCCGCAGGAGCACCCTATGGCCGCAGCCCGTAAAGCCAAAAAATCCAATGTGGATAAAGATGAATTGCTAGCATTTTACAAAGAAATGCTACTGATCCGCCGCTTTGAAGAAAAAGCAGGGCAGCTTTATGGCATGGGACTGATCGGCGGTTTTTGCCACCTTTACATCGGGCAGGAAGCCATTGTGGTTGGTTTGGAAGCCAGCGCCAAAGAGGGCGACCAGCGGGTCACCTCTTACCGCGACCACGGCCATATGCTCGCTTGCGGAATGGATCCAAAAGGCGTGATGGCTGAACTCACCGGCCGTGAGGGTGGTTATTCGCGCGGTAAAGGTGGCTCCATGCACATGTTCTCGCGGGAGAAAAACTTTTATGGTGGGCACGGAATTGTGGGCGCACAGGTGCCCATCGGAGCGGGCCTTGCCTTTGCCAATTGGTACCGCGGGAATGACAATGTCAGCTTTGCCTATTTTGGTGACGGCGCCGCCAACCAAGGGCAAATATACGAAACATTCAACATGGCAAGCCTCTGGAAGCTGCCCTGTGTATTTGTAATTGAAAACAACAAATACGCCATGGGCACCAGCCTCCAGCGCGCCTCTTCCACACCTGACCTTTACACGCGCGGTGAGGCTTTCGGCATCCCCGGTGAATCGGTTGACGGAATGGATGTGCAAGCGGTGAAAGCAGCAGGGGAAAAAGCCGTGGCCCACTGCCGCGCTGGCAAGGGCCCCTACATTCTTGAAATGAATACCTATCGCTATCGCGGTCATTCTATGTCTGACCCCGCAAAATATCGCACCCGTGAAGAGGTGCAAAAAGTCCGCGAAGAGCGCGACCCGATCGACCATGTGCGCGACCTGTTGCTCACAGGGAAACACGCCGCCGAAGCCGATTTGAAGGCCATTGATAAAGACATCAAAAAGGTCGTGATCGAAGCGGCCGACTTTGCAACTCAAAGCCCCGAGCCTGCGCTCGATGAACTCTACACAGATATATTGGCAGAGGTGAACTAATGGCCCAGAATATTCTAATGCCCGCCCTTTCGCCAACCATGGAAGAAGGCAATCTGGCCAAATGGCTGGTCAAGGAAGGGGACACAGTCGAATCCGGCGATATCCTTTGCGAGATCGAAACAGACAAAGCCACAATGGAGTTTGAAGCCGTTGATGAAGGTGTCATCGGAAAAATTCTCGTTGGAGATGGAGCGGAAGGCGTAAAAGTAAACACGCCAATTGCCGTTCTTATCGAAGAAGGGGAAAGTGTTGAGGCAACGCCGGCGGCGGCCCCTGCCCCGGCAGCCGCCGAGGCAGCACCTGCACCAGCCGCTGCCGCTCCAGTGGTCAGCGCCCCTGTCGAGCAAGACCTCCCTGAAGGCACAACTTTTAAATCACAAACCGTGCGCGAAGCGATACGTGATGCTATGTCCGAAGAAATGCGCCGCTCCGAAGATGTTTTTTTATTGGGGGAAGAGGTCGCGCAATACCAAGGGGCCTATAAGGTCTCGCAAGGGATGTTGGATGAATTCGGCGCCAAACGGGTGATTGATACACCCATCACCGAGCATGGCTTCACCGGAATCGCCGTTGGCGCTGCCTTTGCCGGGCTCAACCCGATTGTCGAGTTCATGACCTTCAACTTCGCCATGCAGGCGATTGACCAGATCATCAATTCCGCCGCCAAAACCCGCTATATGTCAGGCGGTCAAATGACCTGCCCGATCGTATTTCGTGGGGCCAATGGCGCCGCCTCCCGCGTGGGGGCGCAGCACAGCCACGACTATGCAACGTGGTATGCGCAGGTGCCCGGCCTCAAGGTTGTGATGCCCTATGCCGCGTCGGACTATAAAGGCCTGTTGAAATCGGCCATCCGAGACCCGAACCCGGTAATTTTTCTTGAAAATGAAATCCTCTATGGCCGCTCCTTTGATGTGCCGGAAATCGAGGATTACACGGTGCCTATCGGCAAAGCCCGCATTTGGCGGGAAGGCGATGATGTAACGATTGTCAGCTTCGGTATCGGTATGCAATACGCGCTTGAAGCGGCAGATAAACTCGCTGAGGAAGGCATCTCGGCCGAGGTCATCGACCTGCGCAGCCTGCGCCCGATGGACACCGAAACCGTGGTCAAGTCGGTGATGAAAACCAACCGGTGTGTGACCGTGGAAGAAGGCTTCCCCGTCGCCTCCATCGGCGGCCATATCTCGGCGACCATCATGCAGGAAGCGTTTGATTATCTGGATGCGCCAGTGATCAATTGCACCGGTAAAGATGTTCCGATGCCATATGCCGCCAACCTCGAAAAACTGGCGCTGGTGACCACTGATGAAGTGATTGCCGCTGTTAAATCAGTTACTTACCGATAGGAGCGCGAACATGCCAATTGACATCCTTATGCCTGCCCTCTCGCCCACAATGGAAGAAGGCACCCTCGCCAAATGGTTGGTCAAAGAAGGGGATACCGTTGAATCCGGCGATGTTCTCTGCGAAATCGAGACGGATAAAGCCACGATGGAATTTGAAGCCGTGGACGAAGGCACCATAGGCAAAATTCTGGTTGCCGATGGCTCCGAAGGCGTCAAAGTGAATGAACCGATCGCAGTGCTGCTGGAAGAAGGGGAAAGCGCAGATGATATCGGCGCAGCCCCTGCGCCCGCCGCCGCACCAGAAAAAGTGGCCGAGGCGGAGGCCCCCGCCTCAACGCCTCAGCCTACCCCCGCTATCGCCAGACCTGCAGGGGTATCTTCGGGAGAGCGCATTTTCGCTTCCCCGTTGGCTCGTAGAATTGCCGCGCAAAAAGGCCTCGATCTTAAATCTATTCAGGGCTCGGGTCCCAAAGGCCGAATTGTGAAAGCAGATGTTGAAGGCGCGACTGCACAGCCAGCACCTGCTGCGGCGGTTACCGCAAGCAGCGCACCTGCACCGCAAAGCGCCAGCGCCGAGCAAGTCATGGCTATGTACGCCGATCGAGAATTCGAAGAAATGCCGCTCGACGGCATGCGCAAAATCATTGCTGCCCGCCTTACCGAGGCCAAGCAAACCATTCCGCATTTCTACCTGCGCCGCGAAATCCAGCTCGACGCACTGTTGAAATTCCGCAGTGAAATCAACAAAGGTTTGGAAGCCAAAGGCATCAAACTTTCGGTGAATGACTTCATCATAAAAGCCTGCGCCAGCGCCCTGCAAGAGGTTCCCGATTGCAATGCCGTTTGGGCGGGTGATCGTATCCTGAAGCTCAAGCCTTCTGACGTTGCGGTGGCCGTAGCGATTGAAGGCGGCCTGTTCACTCCGGTCCTGCGTGACGCTGAATCCCGCACCCTCTCGAGCCTGTCGGTCGAGATGAAAGACCTCGCTGCCCGAGCCAAAGAGCGCAAGCTTGCGCCGCATGAATATCAAGGCGGCAGCTTTGCGATCTCTAACCTCGGAATGATGGGCATCACCAATTTTGATGCGGTTATCAACCCACCCCACGGCTCGATCCTTGCCGTTGGCGCGGGGCAAAAAATGCCTGTGGTCAATGCCGATGGTGAGCTCGATATTGCAACCGTTATGTCCGTTACCCTGTCGGTTGATCACCGGGTAATTGACGGCGCTTTAGGAGCCCAGTTCCTTGCCGCTGTCAAAAATAATCTGGAAAATCCGGTCACAATGCTGGCCTGATCTGCTTTCCTACAAAAAAAGCCCGCGAGGTCTAATTGGCCGTCACCCCTTATGGAGCGACGGCCTCTCTTCAACCATTCAGCAACTGATCCATTTGGTTGGAGGGCTGGTCACACCCAGCCTCACCCACAACCTTAGCCGGCACACCAGCCACCGTTTTGTTGGGTGGAATATCACGCAACACAACCGACCCGGCCGCCACGCGGCTACAATGTCCGATATGGATATTCCCGAGTACCTTTGCACCCGCTCCGAGCAACACACCGTTTCCAATCTTCGGGTGCCGGTCATCGTCATCTTTACCCGTTCCGCCCAACGTCACCGAATGCAGCATAGAAACATTGTCACCAACAACCGCAGTCTCCCCGATCACAATCGAGTGGGCATGGTCAATCATCAGCCCCTGCCCCACAACAGCTCCGGGGTGAATATCAATTCCAAAAACCTCGGAGCTCCGCATCTGGATAAAATAGGCCATATCCTTACGGCCTGTTTCCCATAACCAATGAGCTACCCGATAGGCTTGAACCGCTTGAAATCCCTTGAAATAAAGCAACGGTTGAATGCTCCGGTGGCACGCCGGATCGCGATCCAGCACCGCCACAATATCGGCGCGCGCGGCCTGCCCAAGCTCTGGCATGTCTTTATAGGCCTCTACGCACACTTCGTTGAGCACACTCTCCGTCATATCCCCCGAAGCCAACTTTTGGGCAATCCGGTAGGAGAGTGCGGATTCCAGCGTTTTATGATGCAGCACAGCGCCATAAACGACTCCGGCCATTGCCGGTTCCGCATCAATAATTTCCTGCCCTTCGGC
>Ga0209121_10000654_pt1 | contig 36397 bp, 38 predicted proteins | sample Cruoilmetagenom3_FD_187292 | JGI IMG/M metagenome (GOLD analysis project Ga0209121, IMG submission 187292) | Oil polluted marine microbial communities from Coal Oil Point, Santa Barbara, California, USA - Sample 3 (SPAdes) (version 2) | ecosystem: Environmental > Aquatic > Marine > Oil seeps ... | reverse complement strand
TGGCGGGCTGTCGGGCGGGACACTGGAGCGTCCGGGGCTGCAGCGGCTGATGGCAGACATCCGGTCAGGCAAAGTGGACCGGATTGTTGTCTACAAGATCGACCGGCTGACACGATCGCTGGGGGATTTTGCCAAGATTGTCGAGGTTCTGGATGAGGCAGGCGCGTCGTTCGTGTCTGTGACCCAATCGTTCAACACCGCCACAAGCATGGGGCGGCTGACGCTGAACATGTTGCTCAGCTTTGCCCAGTTCGAGCGGGAGGTTACGGCCGAACGCATTCGCGATAAGATCGCAGCCTCCAAGAAGAAAGGCCTCTGGATGGGGGGCAACGTACCACTGGGCTATAAACCCGACGGCAGAACGCTGAAAATCAATGAACCCGATGCACAGATTATTCGAACGATCTATGGTCTTTACGAAAAGCACCGTTCAGTCCGGGAGGTGAAAGAACAGGCCGATAAACTGTGCCTGAAGACAGCGATCCGCACATTGTCATCGGGCCGGTTGAAGGGCGGTACGCCCTTCAGCTTTGGCCACATCTATCACATCCTGACCAATCCGATTTATGCGGGCCGCATTCGCCATAAGGCAAACGTGTATCCCGGCCAGCATCCTGCGCTCATTGAGCCAGAGTCTTGGGATGCGTTGCAGGACCAGCTGATGGGCCGCTCGGTCAGCAACCGCCTCGGCAAAGAAAGAGGAAAGGGAAGAGGTGGCCGAAAGCAGGTATCTCTTCTGATCGGCAAGCTGTTTGACGAAACCGGTGATCGTCTGACCCCGAGCCACACAAAGTCCTCCAAAGGACACCGGCTCAGATACTATGTCTCAAACCGGCAGATCCGAAGCAAAGGCCCCAAAGACCCATCTGGCTGGCGATTGCCTGGACCTGAATTGGAAGCTCTGGTCGCTAAACTGCTCCGCAAGCATCTGAGCACCCCGGCCGTGACGGCAAATATCGTGAGCGACCCAACGACAGAAGAGACCGCAGCGATTGCAAAAATGCTGGCAGAAACCACTGGTACCGAATCCGATGAGCAAACCGAAAAGAGCAGCCATCTCCTACTGCTTTGTCATCGCATTCAAATCAAACCGGGACAGATCAGAATATCTATGTCCCCGGAAAATCTGACAGAACTTTTGGATGTCGCTCCGGAACGCGTGTCAGAGGAGCATCTCGAAGTTGAGGCCGCGTTCCAGCACCGCAAGCGGGGTGTTGAAACGAAACTTATTCTGGCCGACGCAGCCAGGCCGCGCGATGAAACCTTGTTCAAAAACATTGCAAAAGCACATCACTACTTTGACCTGATCCGTGCCGGAAAAACCTATGCCGAGATTGCCGCGTCTGAGGGCGTGTCAAAACACCGGGTTTACAAGCTGGTCGATCTGGCCTTCCTGGCACCGGATATTGTACGTGATGTGTTTGCGGGCTCTCAACCAACAGGCCTGACAACTGAATGGTTGCTGCGCCACGCTATCCCCGCGCTTTGGGATGAACAAAGAGAAACGTTCCGCACCCTGTAAAAAGGCACGGGTTCTGAACGGGCCAGCGCCGCGCGATCCCAGCAGCATCAAACACACCCAACCGTCGACCGTGCAAATGCCGTTCCCAGACTTTTGGTGGAATCCTACCAATTAGCGGCATTTTACGGGTCTGGGGTATCCGGACACCCTGAAAGGCCGCGGAAAACACGGAGAAAAATACGAAAAATCGTACTGTTATGAAATAGCTATGAGTGTTGGCTGGGGTGGTAGGATTCGAACCTACGATACACAGTACCAAAAACTGCTGCCTTACCACTTGGCTACACCCCAACGGTGCGCGCTTTCCTAGCCAAAGCATCGGCGCGCTGCAAGCCAAAAAATCACCTGTGTCAGGACCTGTGTCAGGACCTGTTCGGGGCCTATTCCGGGCGATCGCCGAGGGTCAGGAGGTCATCCTCCTCGGTCATGGCGCGTTCCTCGTTGACCATTTGTTCGAGCTCCTGTTCGGCGGTAGCGGTAACGTCCTGCACTTCGTCACCCTCCGGGGCGGGTTCAGACGCCGCCGCCCGCGTCTTCGTGGGCGCGTGCCCGGTGTCCGGCGTGGACCCGATCTCGGCGGTGAGCAGACGGTAGGTGGGTTCGGGCATCTCGATCCCGGCATGTTCGAAGGCCAGAAGCACCTGACGGACCGCCTCGGATCGGGCGGCAAGCAGGTCGGTCTCGGTCTGGTCGATCCAGCCCACAATATTCATGCCGATGTCGGACCCGTTCAGCGTGGTCGTCCAGGAATTCACCTTCGGGGTCGCGAGCACGAAGGGCAGTGCAGCCACCGTTTCTTCCGCCAGCGCCTTGGCGGCCGCGAGGTCGGTGCCGTAGCCGACACCCATCTCGAAGCTGAAGCGGCGCTCCGGGTTGCGGCTGTAGTTCAGGATGCGCGACTTGAACACGGTCGAATTGGGGATGCGCACATGGTTGCCGTCCCAATTCAGCAGGATGGTCGCACGCGAGGTGAGGCGGATCACCTTGCCCTCGACGCCCTCGATTTCGATCGCGTCGTTCGGTCGGAACGGCTGGCGGATCGACAAGAGGATCGAGGCGATGAAGTTCTCCACCGTGTCACGCACCGCAAAACCGATGGCGAGGCCGACGATGCCGGCGGCGCCAAGGATGGTGGAAAGCAGCGCGGTCGCGCCGAGGATGTCGAGCGCCACAACCACCCCGGCGATCACTGTCAGCAGCCGAACGATGTTGCGGTAGATGTCGGCAATGAACGCGTTGGGCGCGAGACGTTCCCAGGGCTGGCGCCGCCGCGCCAGGTGGAAACCGATCCAAAGGACGATGACGAACGCGATGAGCGCCACAGCGATCAGCGGCAGAAAGGCGACCGTCTGCTGCGCGCGGGCGACCAGACGCTCCCAGACCGGGGCGAGCCGGTCGGAGACGGATGTCGACAGCATCACCTCGTTCTCGATCGCCACGACCCCCTCGACCCGGCTGGTCAGGGTGCCGAGCTCGTCGACGAGGGCGGCGTCGAGCGTGGTGCCGCGCAGGGTGACGATGCCCGCCTTGACGGCGACGGTCACGTCTTCATAGCCGTCCAGCTCATGAAGGATGTCCCGGATCCGCGTCGCGATCGCCGCATCGGTCTGGGCCTGGGTGGCCGCCGAAGCTCCCTTTTCCGTGGTGATCGTGCCGTCCTGGGCGATGACAGGGGCGATGAAGGGACCACCGAGGGGGGCAGAAAAGAGAACGGCAAGAAGCAGAAAGAACGTACGTATCAGGGGCATGGGCGGATCCGGTCGGGTTCAGGTCTGAAGGCGTGGAATAGCTGTCTGAAAGGGGCCCGGATCATGTCGCAAGGTCCGCATGGGTGTGACGGATTTTGCCCATGTCGAGCCCGTCCCCGGTGATCGCGTCGAGCACGAGGTCGAAGTGCCCGGCGCGGGTGAGCGCGGTCGTCGCCGGATGGCCGCCGCCCGCGAGATCGACCAGTTCGAAACGTCCGAACCGGCCTGCGGCGGTCTCGGCATGGTAGAGATCGCCAGCGACGCGGCCATCGAAGACCACCGCCGCGTCGGCCCGCGCGGGCGGTCCCGAGACGACACGTTCGTTGAGCTTCAGCGCACGGCCGAGATTGCCCATGTGTGACGGGAACCGGGTCTCGTGGGGGTATTGATGCTCGCTAAAGGTGATATGGGGCGAGACCATCAGCACCCGGTCGAAATCGACCACGCCGCTCACCAGCATCACACCGTAGCCGCCCATCGAAAACCCGATGCTCGCGGCGCTCGCGAAGCCGTCCGCGAAGGCCCCGATCGCGTCCAGCGCCGCCACGGTTTCGCGATTGAGAAACCAGTCGTTCTGGCGGCTGTGCAGATGCAGGTGGGTGAACCCGCGGTCGGCATAGCGTGAGCGGCGGTTGATCTGACCGAAGCCCGGCTTGTGGCGCGACCAGTAGTCATAGGTGACCATGAGTTTCGCGGTCCGCGGGCCCCGGACCGATACCCGGAGCTTCTTGCCCGTAAACAGGTACTCGGGCTCGTATTCGCCCGTCGGCCGCGGCCGCACCTGATCGGCGCCCCGGTTCACACTGCGCCTCTGCAAACACGGCGCTTGGGCCAGACCCCGGGCCGGGTGTCGTTCCCGACCCCGGGTGACGCGCCGGGGCGATCCCGGAGCACCGCATGGGCACCAAGCGCCACGGGCACCGCGGCGCCGCCGAACCCGCATGCGCGCGTCATCCCGACACCTGTTCGCGCAGGATCGACGCGGTGAGCGAGATCATCAGGTAGATGCCCGCAAACACAAGGAAGGCGAGGATCGTGTTCTCGAAAGCGCGCGGATAGGTCGGCTGGTCGGGCGCCACGGGGTGCACGCCCATTTCGAGGTAACGGGTCTGCTTGTTGGCCTCGATCCTCGCACTTTCGAGCTGTTGCAGCGCCTGTTGCATGAGCAGCGTCCGGGTCTCGAGATTGGATTGGGCGACGGCGAGCTGGCCGGAGATCTGGGCCAGACTCTCGCCGGTGCTGCCACTTGTCGACGTCAGTTTCGAGCGCAGATCGGCGATCAGCGCTTCGAGCCGCGCGATGTCGCCGCGCACACCGTCGACCCGGGCCTGGTTGGGCCGTGCATTGTCGAGCAGCTGCTGGAGTTGCAACCGTTTCTCGTTGAGCTGGGTCTCCAGCGCCGTGACCTGGCTCATCACCGACCCTGTCTCCGTGGTCGGGTCGAGCACCTGGAGGTCGGTTTGCAGCCTCAGCACTTCGGCCTGTGCTTGGGCCCGTTTCGCCTCGGCCTCGGCATAGCTTTCGACGGCGCCCGCCATCTGGTCTTTGCGCAGCCGCTGGGTGAGGTTGTCGACACGGGCCTCCGCATATTGGATCAGCGCCTCGGAAAAGGCCGCGCTGGCCTCGGGGCTGGCGGCGACGACTTCGAGCTTGATGATCCCCTCGGTCGGATCGAAGCCGATCTTCACATAGCGCTGGTAGAGCTTGTAGGCAGCCTCGTTGGAGGCGTCGGCCTCGAGCCGCTGCAAGGGGTCGATTGCCGGGTCCTGGAAATGCGCCTTGAAGCCGAGATCGGCGCTGAGCCGCAGCATCGCATCGCGCGAACTGAGATAGCTTTGCACGGTGACCGAATCCTGACTCGTCGCCAGGCCCGAGCCCGCGAACAGCGACCCGAGCCCGCCGGCCGCACCGATGTCGGCCTTCTGGATCACGAACTCGGACTTGGTCGCGTACATCGGCGTGGCGATGGCGTAGAAATAGTACCCCGCGACCAACGTCGGCAGGAAAACGAAGAAGGTCAGCCGGGTGAGCAGGAGCAGGAGCTTGCGGCGGCGGCGCTTGACGATGTCGCGCTGGATATCCACGACCGAGCGCGCCCTTTCGGCCGCGTCGAGCACGTTGGCCGATGGCAGTTGCGGCTTGCCCGCGCCCGCGGGCAGGGTCTGCGGCAAACGGGCCAGCGCCTGGGCCGCGGCGGCCGGAGGGCTGCCAGTGCCCAGGCCCGCAGCCTGCCCCGCGCCCTGCGGCGGCTTGCCGTCGGCCGAGACAAGCTCGATCATGTTGGCGCGGTGGAACGGGTTGATCCCCTCGGCCCGCAGGAGCCGCACGGCATCGTAGTCCGACGTCGCCGGCAGCCCGTGTTTCTGCGCCAGACGACGGGCCATGCGCAACTGGCGCCCGGTCAGGCCCTCTTTGCGGATCGCGGCGATGTCGGTATCCGCACCCGGCGGGGCCTGGGCGGCGGGGGCGGCGGCGGCGGCGTCTTGCGCTACCGCGTCATCCGCTGTCGCGTCGGTCCCGCCCCGTCCGGCCGTCGCGAACCCGTCGGCCGGAAATCCGTCCTCGGCGCCGTCGAGCATCGATTCCTCGAGCGGGTTCAAGCGGCGCGGTTCCGGTCCGGGATGCGGCGCGGGATCGGACACGGCCTCGCCGGCGTCCTCCTGCGCGGCATCGACCGCTGCCGCGGCCTCTGCCGCCTGGGCACCCGCGCGACGGATACGGAACTTCTTAGCCCTGGGTTTCGTAGTCATAGAGCTGCTTCGCTTCTTCCAAGGTGTCGAACAGGTGGAGCCGGCCACCGTGGAGGACGGCAGCGGAACGGGCGAATTTTTCGAGGGTGCGGGCCTGATGGCTGACGATGACCACGGTGGCGTTTTCAAGCCGTTCGCGCAACACGTCGCCGGCCTTGCGGTTGAACTCGGCGTCGGTCGTCTGCGGCATCCCCTCGTCGATCAGGTAGATGTCGAACTCGAGCGACAACAGCAGCGAAAAGGTGAACCGGGCCCGCATCCCGGCGCTGTAGGTGCCAACGGGAAAATCGTAGTACTCCTCGAGCCCGCAGAGCCAGCGCGTGTAGGCCTCGATGTAGTCCGGATCGAGCCCGTAGAGCCGGGCGACATAGCGGGCGTTTTCCTTCGCCGAGAGCTTCGAGATCACCCCACCCATGAAGCCGAGCGGGAATGACACCCGGGCCGTTTTCTTGATCTCGCCTTCGTCGGGCTTCTCCAGCCCCGCCATCATGTTGACGATCGTCGTCTTGCCGGAGCCGTTGGGCGCGAGAATGCCGAGCGAATTGCCGAGCTCGACGCGGAAGGACGCATGGTCGAGGATGACCTTGCGTTGTTTGCCGGTCCAGAACGACTTCGAGACGTCCTTGAATTCGATCATACGGTTTCCAGCCTCGGAACACTGCTCTCAGGCGTTTGGGGTCGGTTCTAACCGATCTTCGTTAACGCCAAGGATATATTGCCCCATTTGGGCGCCATTATGTCGGATACCGACCGTGGGACACAACGGTCACGGAGGTTTTTGGCAGCACATGCGGCAGAAAACTTACGATTTTGTCGCAAATTCCGAAACAGAAGGCGCAATCTGGCCTCGTTTCACCCCTTTTGTTTCTCGACCCGAAACAATCGGCCGACCAGGATCGCGATCCCGGCAGCAGCGAAGGAGAACAGCGCGCCCATCTTGGCAGCGTCCTGCACCGGCCCCGGCTCGAATGCCACGGCGGCGACGAACAACGCTACGGTGAAGCCGATCGCGGCGACGAAGCCGACCACCACCAGGTCCACTATCCGCATTCCCGCGGGCAGGCCCAGGCCAAGCGGCTTTGCCGCGATCCAGCCGAACAGGAAGATACCGATCGGTTTGCCGAACAACAGCCCGGCGACGACCAGCCAGGTCGGCTCGCCGATCGCCGAGAACTCGACGCCCGCGTTGGCGAGACCGAACAGCAAGAGCACGATATCGACCGGGTAGCGCAGCGCGTGTTCCATCACGTTGAGCAGATCGGTGAGATAGCGTTCGGCCCGCGAGAAGATGCCGAAGGCGCGGTCGGCATGCGGGATCGCGGGGACCACCGGCAGCAGGCCGAGCGCCGGGTGGATGCCGGACTGCGCGAAGCCGAACCAGCTGACGATCCCGGCGATGACGTAAGGCCAGGGGCCGAGGTATTTGCGTATCCAGGTCGAGTTCGGCCGCGCCTGCTCGCCGCGATCGAGCCGCCGGGGCAAGAAGTTGAAGCCAAGGTAAACCAGCACTGCCACGCCGAATGACAAGAGCAGCCAGACCGGCGCCAACTCGGCCGTCGGGTAAAAGATCGCGAGGATGATGAGACCGCCCGCATCATCGGCGATGGCGAGCAGCAAAAGGAACCGGACCGCCGGATGACCTGCCCCGAAAACGATGCGGCCGACGAGATAGGAAAAGGCAATGTCTGTCGCAGTCGGCACCGCCCACCCGCGCGCCACCGCGTCGTAGGTGTCGGAGCCCAAGAGCAGCGCCAGTCCGAGATAGACGACGATCGGCCCGACCATGCCGCCAGCCGTGGCGATCAGCGGCGAGGCGGCCTTGCGGCCCCTGAGAGAGCCGTTCTTCAGGATCACCGCTTCCCAGACTTCCTTCGCCGCGATGGCGAAGAACAGGGCCATCAGCATGTCATTCACAAGGTAATGGAAGGTCATCACCTTCTCGACATCGCCCACCTGGTAGTGCAGCGCGGCGTCGCCGTAGGCCAGAGTCCAGCTCTGAATGTCGATGCCGATCCAGGAATTGAACCAGATCGGAAACTCGATGAAGTGGTGATAACCATGCGGGTCGAGATTGGCCCACAGCAGCGCGGCCGCAGCGCCGACCAGCAACAGGATCGAGTAGTCGCTTATGAAATTCCAGACCTTATACATGCCCGCGTCCTGCTCCCGACCGCCATTTGCGAGCGTAACTAAGACGTTCGCCGGGCCGGCACAATACCAATGCGGTTCGAATGGAAAGCAAGCAGTCGTGCCGCACTGACCAGTCCCAGGGTCAGCGCGGCACTTGGATGATGTGCGCCGAACTCGTGCCCCCCGCACTCTGGAACTTTGGCGCGGTTTAACATTGGCTGCCAATCAGGGCGCCAATTGGGAGAATGCCGGGCGCAAACACGGTAACAATCCGCCCTTTCCACAGGATTTTCGTAGAATGCAACCGAAAGGCGTCCGGCCGCGGCGATCAGACAGCCACCACCCCCCACAGGAGCCCCGCGATGATCGCGCCGGTCACCGCCAACCCGAGATAGGCGGCAAACACACGCGGCTTCACCAGTGCCCAGACCGCGATTGCCGCCGGTATGCAGCTCACACCGCCGGCGACCACGAAGGACATCGCCGCGCCCGCGCTCATGCCCTGCTCGAGGAGCCCCGCCACCAGCGGCACGGCGGCATAGCCGTTGAGGTAGGCGGGCGCACCGACGAGAGCCCCGAGCACCACCGGTTTGAACCCGCTGCCGCCGAGCACCTGGGCGATCAGATCGGCCGGGATGTAGCGGATCATCAGCGCCTCGATGAGATAGGCGAGCAGAAGCCATTTGCCGAGGAACAGGATGTTCTCCAGAGCCGTCGCCCGGAAGATCGCGCGCCGCGTCGGGTCGGGCCAGAATTTCCAGACCACATCGCCGGAAAACGGCTTGTCGGTCGAGCAGGAAGAGGCGGAGGAGGAACAGCCGCAGCTTTGCGCCGGCGCCGTCTTGAGCGGGTCGGCGAACAACGCGGACCGCGCCAGCGCCTTCACGGTGAAGCCTCCGAACAGCCCGAGGCCAACCGCCGACAGCGTCTTGGCGATCGCGAAGCCCAGACCCAGCTCGCCGGAAGTGATCAGGAACATCGCCGGATCCATCAACGGCGACGACAGCCAGAAGGCCATGACGGCTGAAAGCGGCGCCCCGACCGCGAGCATCGCGGCGATGAAAGGGATGACTTCGCACGAGCAGAATGGCGAGAGCCCGCCCATCAGCGCCGCGAGCACGATCATCCGCACTTCGCGCCCTTCGAAAGCCCGCGCGAGCAGGTTCTCCGCCCCCGTCGCCTTCATGTAGGCCACTGCAAGGACTGCGAAGATGATGAAAAGGCCGGTGTGCGCGATCGCACCGCCGGCGAATTCGACGGTCGGCCAGAGCGCCTCGGGGGCGAGCACGGCGAGCACCGCAGGAATTGCGAGGATCGCTCCCCAGGCCCAGTCGGGCTTGAAACGAGCGGCAAGCGATTGGGTGGTGTCAGCCATGGTCATGTGCCTGTCGCGTGGGTGCGTCGGCGCAGCATTCCGAGAGAAGATAGTCGGACAGGGCCTGCATCGTGGTCATGTCGGCGGCCCCGACGATAATCGAACGACCGCGTTTTTCCTGTGTCACGAGCCCGGCACCTGCGAGGATCTTGAGGTGATGGGTCAAGGTCGACCCGGAGACGCCGGCGCGGTGCCCAAGCTCGCCCATGCTGAGGCCGTCCGGTCCGGCGCGCACCAGGCTGCGCAGCACGGTGAGCCGTTGTTCGGAGCCCAGAGCCGCGAAAGCCGAGGCCGCGACTTCGACGGGAAGGCAGGTAAGCGCGGGGGAATTCTGTTTCATGTTTCTAGCAATATCGAAACGTTTGACGGCGCGCAAGAATATTTCGACGATTCTCGAAATATCTTGAAGCGAGGGCCGCCGGACAGACGTGCTGGCGGGGCGGGAAAGCGTCATCAAAAGCGGTATTCGCGGGCACAGCCTCAAGGCCCGCTGCAAGGCTGGCGACTGGCGAAACACTCGACATGCGTTTCCAGCATTTGCGAGACTCCCGGCCCGTCCCACCCGGGGCGCCGGGGCTCGCGCAATCCGCTGTGACCGCGCCAGCTTGCCCCGTGCCGACCCCGCCCCTATCTCCCCGTCATGCCCGCCCTTGCCGACCAGATCAGCGCCTGCCGCCTTTGCACCGACCGTTTCGGGGCCACCGCAACGACGCATCGTCCGCGCCCCGTCGCCTGGTTCTCGGCCTCGGCCCATGTGAGGATCGTCGGCCAGGCCCCGGGCATGCGGGTCCACGAGACCGGGCTGCCGTTCAACGACGCGTCCGGAGACCGGCTGCGCGCCTGGATGGGGATCGACCGTGCCAGCTTCTATGACCGGACCCGGATCGCGATCACGCCGATGGCCTTCTGTTTCCCCGGCTACGACGCGCGCGGCTCCGACTTGCCGCCGCCGAAGCTTTGTGCCGCCACCTGGGGCGAGGCCGTCACCGCGGCTCTTGCCGACATCCGCCTCACCCTGCTGGTCGGCGCCCATGCCCAGCGCTACCACCTGGACACCCGCACAAGCCTGACCGACACCGTGCGCGGCTGGCGCGATCATGCGCCCACCACCTTTCCCTTGCCTCACCCGTCCTGGCGCAATACGGGCTGGCTGAGAAAAAACCCGTGGTTCGAGGCCGAGCTGTTGCCGGTGCTCCGGGCGCGGGTGGAAGACGAATTGGGAGGATAACCGATGGCCATGACACCGCTCGACCAGGTCCACGCCGGGATGATGGACAACCCCGACGACGACGCGCTGCGTCTGAAGTTCTACCGCCGGCTCGCCGACACCACCTTGTTCCTGCTGCTCGAACGCGAGCCCGAGGCCGAAGGCGCGCCGCTCGACCCGGAGATCCTCGAGATCGACAACAAGGACACCGCCAACATCGACCGCTACGCGCTGGTGTTCGATACCGAGGAGCGGCTCGCTTCCTTCGCGACCGGTTACAAGAACGACGCCCTGCCCTATGCCGCCCTGCCCGGCCGGGTCATCGCCCAGTCGCTGGCGGGACAGGGCGTGGGGCTCGCGGTCAATCTCGATGTCGCGGTCTCGTCGATCCTCTTGCCCGCCCAGGCGCTCGACTGGCTTTCCGACACGCTGGCCGCCAGACCCGAACCCGGCGAAGGGACCCTCATCGCCATCGCCCCGCCGGTCGGACTGCCGGACGGGTTGATCGAGGGGCTGGAAGAAAAGCTGGTATCGGCGGCGGGCCTCGCGAGCCACGCGGTTTTCGTCAAGGGCACCTATTCGGACGAGCGCGACGGCTGGCTGCTGGCCTTCGTCGATGCGCAACCGGGCGCCGAACCGGCCCTCGCGCGCGCCACCCACGAGGCGCTGATCTTCTCCGGCACCGATCTCGCCGCGGTCGACGTCGCCTTCTTCGCGTCCAATGACCCGATCTGCGAGCACCTCGATCACGTCGGCTTGCGCTACGAGTTCCCCGACCCCGACGCAGGCGAGCACGACGAGGACGGGTTCGAGGAAACCCATGCCGGGCCCGGCACCGACCCCGACAGCCCGCCGATCCTGAAGTGAGGCGACCCGGACCGGGGCCAGCCCCGCCCTTCGCGGAGGTTTTTCGACGCGGACAGAAGGGCGGGCGAGGACTTCGCAGTGGGTGGGCGAACTCGGACGGGGGGTCAAGGTACTGATTTTATTAAGTTTAGCGCTAACTGTCTTTTGGCGGGCGAAGGGCGGGCGAAGGCGGTCCGTCCGACCCGGACTGGCCGGGCTGAAGCCCGGCCTACCGAAGTCTCCGGGGGCTGGCCCCTACACCGGGCCCGCGAGAATGAGGGGCGACAATGACTGGTTGTGCCCAGCAATTGTTGACGAATCGGGAAACCGGGGACGGCCTTACACCAAACCGGCTCGTGCCCGGCTGGTTGGTTTTGTGCTACACTGAGTCACAAGAGGGAGGCACAAGCCCCGCCACCAGCGGGTGACACGCGCGCAGCGCGACTGCAAAGCATGTCGCAGCCGAGCGCGCCCCGAACCGGCGACGATCGGGCGCACGCGCCACGAGGGCGGCTTCTCACAGGTTGAAGTAGAGCCGCGTGCGATGCCGCGGCAAAGCGCCCTATTCGGGGCTGCCCGACGCCTCTTCCAGCGCCGCGATGCGCGTCTTCAGCGCCTCGTTCTCTTCGCGCGCCTTCTGGGCCATCGCCCGCACCGCGTCAAACTCTTCGCGGGTGACGAAATCGCGGTCGGCAAGCCAGCGGTCCATCCAGCTTTTCATCGCCGTTTCTGCCTCGGTCTTGGCCCCCTGGGCCACACCCATGGCATTGGTAAACAGCTGCTGAAAATCATCGAGCACCTTGTTGCTGGTCGACATCGGGTCCCTCCTTCACGTTTCGCCCTATATGGACCCCGAGGGGCCGAACCACAAGGTTGACACCCCCCTGCGCGGTGCCCAACAAGGCGGCATGTGGATGGCCATCAATTTCCCGAACCTGAGCCCCGAGATCTTCGCAATCGACCTCGGGTCGTTCCGCTTTGCGCTGCGGTGGTACGCGATGGGCTATATCGTCGGCATCCTGATCGGCTGGTGGATCATCGCCCGCGCCATCGCCCGGCCCGCGCTGTTTGTTACCGGCGCCCCGATGACCAAGGAACAGCTCGAGGAGCTGGTCACCTGGATGGTCGTCGGCATCATCGTCGGCGGCCGGCTCGGGTTCGTGCTGTTCTACCAGCCGGGCTATTACCTCCAGAACCCGGCCGACATCGTGAAGGTCTGGCAGGGCGGCATGGCGTTTCACGGCGGCTTTCTCGGCGTCGTCATCGGCGTGTGGCTGTTTGCGCGCCGCCGGGGCCTGCCGACCGCGACGCTCGCGGACCTGCTCGCCATCGCCACCCCGCCCGCGCTCGGCCTCGTGCGGATCGCCAATTTCATCAACGCCGAGCTTTGGGGCCGGCCGACCGACGCGCCCTGGGGCGTGATCTTTCCCGGCGAGGCGGCACAGGCCTGCGCGACGGCCGGGGCCCCGTGCGCCCGCCACCCCTCGCAGCTCTACGAGGCCGGGCTCGAAGGTCTGGTGCTCGGCGCGGTGCTCTTGCACCTGGCTTTCCGTTCGGGCTGGCTGAAGCGCCCCGGCCTGCTCGCCGGCACCTTCTTTCTCGGTTACGGGCTGTCGCGCTTCATCGTCGAATACTTCCGCCAGGCCGATGCCCAGTTCATCACCCCAGACAATCCCTGGGGTCATGTCTTTGCGGGCCTGACCATGGGCCAGCTCCTGTCGCTGCCGATGGTGCTCGTGGGGCTCGCCACGATGGCCTGGGCGCTGCGGCGCGCACCGACGTGAGCCCTGGCGTGAGCCCTGGCGTGAGCCCTGGCGTGAGCCCTGGCGTGAGCCCTGGCGTGAGCCTTGGCGTGACCCTGGCCGCCACCCTCGCCGCGCGGATCCGCGCGTCTGGCCCCATGAGCCTCGCCGACTACATGGCCGAGTGCCTTACCCACCCGACGCTCGGCTACTACACCACCCGCGATCCACTGGGGGCGAAGGGCGATTTCACGACTGCGCCGGAGATCAGCCAGATGTTCGGCGAGCTGGTCGGGCTGGCGCTCGCCCAGGGATGGCGCGACCAAGGCGGTGGCAAGATCACCCTCGCCGAGCTTGGCCCCGGCCGCGGCACCCTGATGGCGGACGCGCTGCGCGCGACCCGCGCGGTACCGGGGTTTCACGACGCCCTGCGCCTTCACATGGTGGAAGCCTCGCTCCCGCTGCGCGAAAGCCAGTGTAAAGCGCTTGCCGGGTTCGAGCTGACCCATCACGACAGTGTCGCCACGCTGCCGGACGCCCCCCTGCTTCTCGTTGCCAACGAGTTTTTCGACGCCCTGCCGATCCGCCAGTTTGTCCGCGAGGCGGGCCACTGGCGCGAACGGGTCGTGGGGCTTGAGGACGACACGCTCGCTTTTGGCCTCTCGGGGCCGGTGGAGGTGCCCGACCTGGCGCACCGGCGCGACGTGCCGGACGGCGGATTGCTCGAGATCTGTCCCGCCACCCCTGCGATCATGGGCGAGATCGAAGCCCGGATCGTAGCCCATGGCGGCGCCGCGCTGATCGTCGACTATGGCGATTGGCGCTCACGGGGCGACACGCTCCAGGCGCTCAAGGGCCACGCCTTCGATCCCCCGCTCGCGCACCCCGGCCAGGCGGACCTGACCGCGCATGTCGATTTCGAGGCACTCGCGCGCGCAGCACCCGGCCTCGCCGCCTCGCGCCTCACCCCCCAGGGCGTGTTTCTCGAACGTCTCGGCATCAGCCCGCGCGCCCAATCGCTTGCCCGCGGGCTGACCGGTGCGGCGCTTGATGCCCATGTCGCCGCCCATCGCCGCTTGACGCACCCGGGTGAAATGGGAAACCTGTTCAAGGTGCTCGGATTCACGCGGGCGCATGGGCCGATGTTGCCGGGACTGAACACATGACGCTGGAAATCATCACCTCTCCGAGCCTCGAAGGCGTCGCACACGGGTTTTTCACCCGACGCGGCGGCGCGTCGTCCGGGATCTATACCGGCCTCAACTGCGGCGGCGGCTCCGACGACCAGCGTGATGCGGTCGCGCTTAACCGCGCCCGGGTGGCGGCGGCGATGGGCGTGCCGCCGGAGGCGCTGGCCAGCGTCACCCAGACCCATTCGACGGATGTGCTCACATTGAGCGAACCCTGCCCCGACCCCCGGCCCGAGGCCGACGGCATGGTCACGGCCACACCGGGCGTGGCGCTCACGGTGCTGACCGCCGATTGCGAGCCGGTGCTGTTCGCAGATGCGCAGGCCCGGGTGATCGGCGCGGCACATGCCGGCTGGAAGGGCGCGCTCGGCGGGGTGCTCGAGGCCACCGTCGAGGCGATGGTCACGCTCGGCGCCACCCGCGACCGGATCAATGCCGTGATCGGCCCGACGATCGGGCGGACCGCCTACGAGGTCGGCCCCGAATTCCGCGACCGCTTCGTCGAAGACGATCCCGACAACGCGCGCCACTTCGCGCCCGGAGAGGGCGACCGGGCGCTGTTCGACCTGCCGGGTTACGGGCTGAAACGCCTCGCCGCCGCCGGGGTGGCCCGGGCGGAATGGACCGGCCACTGCACCTATAGCGACCCGGTCCGGTTCTATTCCTTCCGCCGGTCGGTGCACCGCAGGGAAGCCGACTACGGCCGTTTGATCTCGGTCATCCGGCTCTGACGGGGGCCCGGCCTGGGCAGCAATCGGGCTGATCGCCCACCGCCGTCGATGCCAATTCGCCTGGATATGTCCCCCGCCCCGCCCAAAACCTGCCCCATTCGATCGTCAGAAACGACCCCGACGAATTCACATCCGGAACCTTCCGGACAGAAGGGCAGCACCATGCAGAAGCACCGCTGGCTGATCGCCATGATCCAGGCCGCCGAAGACGAGACCGTGATCCTGCCCTGGAGCCGCGCGCGAGGTCGCAAACGCCGCAAGGCCGCCGCCCGCGCCCGCGCCAAGGCCGCCTGACCGGCGCCCGGCCCCTCTCAATCCTGATCCAGTTACTCTGAGGGTTTGGGTGCACGCGCCGAAACGCGCCTGAGCCGCGTTTCTGACCGGCCGCTGGCCTGTGCGGCCTCAGGTCTCGGCGTTGACCCGCGCTTCGAGCACATCGAACGGCACGCCGGGCTCATCCTTGGCGTCGCGGATCACCAGTGAGGTCTTTACGCTGGCGACGTTTTCGGCCGCGGTCAGCTCTTCGGTGAGGAAGGTCTGGAAGGTCGACAGATCGGGTGATGTGCATTTCAGGATGAAATCCACCTCGCCGTTCAGCATGTGGCATTCGCGCACCATCGGCCAGTTGCGGCACCGTTCCTCGAACGCCGAAAGATCGGCCTCCGCCTGGCTCACCAGCCCGACCATGGCGAAAACCTGAACTTCGAAGCCAAGCTTGCGGGCGTCGACCGTGGCGTGATAGCCGCGGATGAACCCGAGCTCTTCAAGCGTGCGCACCCGGCGCAGGCAGGGCGGCGCCGAGATACCGACCCGTTTGGCCAGTTCGACATTGGTCATCCGGCCGTCGGCCTGAAGCTCGGCAAGAATCATCCGATCGATCGGATCGAGTTTGGTGTGCGGCATCGTCTGGCCTTCATGAATCCGTTAGTTGCGCGGACACTATGGCTGCGGGGAAAAATGCGCAATAATCTTTCGCGCCTGTGAAATATCATTTCTCACAATAAAATGCATCTTTGCCCAGAGGACAGCACGTCGCAGGGGGTTTCGGCCATTTGAGCGGCAGACTATATCGTTCCCAACCCGAGACATCCGAAAGGCTCCGCCATGTCAGACACGCGCCATACCAAGGTTCTCATCATCGGCTCCGGCCCTGCAGGCTACACCGCGGGCGTCTACGCCGCGCGCGCCATGCTGTCGCCGATCCTCGTCCAGGGCATCGAGCCCGGCGGCCAGCTTACCACCACGACCGACGTCGAAAACTGGCCCGGTCAGTCCTCGGTCCAGGGCCCTGAACTGATGGTCGCCATGGAAGCCCACGCCAAGGCGATGGGCACCGAGATCATCTCCGACATCATCACCGAGCTTGATCTGCAAAACCGCCCCTTCACGGCCAAGGGTGACAGCGGCACCGTCTACACGGCGGATGCGATCATCCTCGCCACCGGCGCGCGCGCAAAATGGCTCGGCCTGCCGTCGGAAGACAAGTTCAAGGGCTTCGGCGTTTCGGCCTGCGCCACCTGCGACGGGTTCTTCTACCGTGAGAAACCGATCGTGGTGATCGGCGGCGGCAACACCGCCGTCGAAGAGGCGCTGTTCCTCACCAACTTCGGCTCCAAGGTCACCGTGGTGCACCGCCGCGACGAGCTGCGCGCCGAAAAGATCCTGATCGACCGGCTGATGAAGAACCCCAAAGTCGAGATGGCCTGGGATTCGGTCCTCAAGGAAGTGGTCGGCACCGACATGCCGATGGGCGTGACCGGCGTGAAGATCGAGAACGTGAAGACCGGCGCGGAAACCGAGATCACGGCCGACGGCGTATTTATCGCCATCGGCCACGCGCCGGCCTCGGATCTGGTCAAGGACCAGCTGGAGCTGCACAACGGCGGCTACGTGAAGGTCGAGCCGGGTTCGACCCGCACCTCGATCCCCGGCGTCTTTGCCGCCGGCGACCTCACCGACCATGTCTACCGTCAGGCGGTGACCTCGGCCGGCATGGGCTGCATGGCCGCGCTCGACGCCGAGCATTGGTTGGCTGCGCAGGACGACGACATCACCGACCCTGTGCCGGAGATGTCGCAGGAATAGTCGCCGCAGGGTGCTTCTGGCCCCCGCGCCCGCCAAACCCGCGACGCATCCCGCGTGAGGCGCCCCCGGGCCGCGGGCAAGGCGCTTCGAAGCGCCTTGGGCAAGCGCCTTCGAAGGCGCTTTGGCACGCGATTTCGAAATCGCGTCATCAAGGCCGTTCGAACGGCCTTGCGGCGGGGGGGGCGCCGCCGAAGGCCGTTCCAAACCGGAGAAAATGGTGCGGGCCATGACGAACGAGATCCCTGAGCGGTTCTACCGGGCGGTCTTCGCCACGGACCTGGACCGGGTCCTCGATCCCGTCGCCAGCCCGCAGGGCCGGTTCCACCACACCGGCCAACCTGCGCTCTATCTGTCAGAAACGGTCAACGGCGTCGTCACCGCGATGAAGACCTACCTCGCCGCGGGTGACCCGACACGGGTGATCGTGCCATTGCACCTTTCGGCGCGCACGATCCTCGATGCGAGAGACGCGCAGACGCACCGCACGCTGCAAACGGACCCCGGGGCCGCGTCGATGCGCTGGCAGGACGACCGGGCGGCAGCCGGCGAGTTGGGCGTTGTCGGACAGGGCGCGTGCGACCGGCACCGAGGGGATGCTCTACGCCTCGCGCAAGCGGCCCGATCTGACCCATCTCGTTCTGTTTCGCTGGAATGAGCCCGGCGGTGCCCGGCTCGCGCGGACCGGGGAGCCCCTGGCGTTTGCGCGCGACTGTGGCGCGGGCCACGCCACCGTGGGACCCAGGCGGTGGGAATCCTGCCGCACCTTTCCAAATTCTTCGGCAACGCTTGAATTCTGCCGCATTCGCGCTGTAGATGCGCCCGCGAAGGGCCGCCCGGCACCCCACCGGACACCTGCGGCCTCGCGTGCAGAACCCATAAAGGCCGATGAGATGATGTTGCCCAACCTCGCTCCCATTCAGGAGCTCTACGTTTCCTACGAAAGCGCGCAGAAGCTGAAGGTCGAAGCCGCCGACCTCGTCAGCTGGGACCTGACCCCCCGCCAGATCTGCGACCTCGAGCTGTTGATGAACGGCGGGTTCAACCCGCTGAAGGGCTTCCTCTCGGAAGAAGACTACAATGGCGTCGTCGAGAACATGCGTCTTGCCGACGGGTCGCTCTGGCCGATGCCGATCACCCTCGACGTCTCCGAGGACTTCGCCGCGCAGCTCGACGAAAACCAGGACATCGCCCTGCGCGACCAGGAGGGGGTGATCCTGGCCACCATGACGGTTACCGACAGCTGGACGCCCGACAAGGCGCGCGAGGCCGAAAAGGTCTTCGGCGCCGATGACGATGCGCACCCGGCGGTCAACTACCTGCACAACACGGCAGGCAAGGTCTATCTCGGCGGCCCGGTCACCGGCATCCAGCCGCCCACGCATTACGATTTCCGCGCGCGGCGCGACACGCCCAACGAGCTGCGGGCCTATTTCCGCAAAGTCGGCTGGCGCAAGATCGTCGCCTTCCAGACCCGCAACCCGCTGCACCGCGCCCACCAGGAACTGACCTTCCGCGCCGCCAAGGAAGCCCAGGCCAACCTGCTCATCCACCCGGTCGTGGGCATGACCAAGCCCGGCGACGTCGACCATTTCACCCGCGTGCGCTGCTACGAGGCGGTGCTCGACCAATACCCGGCCGCCACCACCTCGATGAGCCTCTTGAACCTCGCCATGCGCATGGCGGGCCCGCGTGAGGCGGTTTGGCACGGGCTGATCCGGGGGAACCACGGCGTGACCCACTTCATCGTCGGGCGCGACCATGCCGGTCCCGGCCAGAACTCGGCCGGCGAGGATTTTTACGGGCCGTATGATGCCCAGGAGCTGTTCCGCGAGTTTGAGGCGGAAATCGGCGTCGAGATGATCGATTTCAAGCATATGGTCTATGTGCAGGAGCGCGCCCAGTACGAGCCGGCGGACGAGATCGAAGAGGGCGTGACCGTTCTCAACATCTCCGGCACCGAGTTGCGCCGCCGCCTGTCGGAAGGGCTCGATATCCCCGAGTGGTTCTCCTTCCCCGAGGTGGTCAAGGAGCTGCGCCGGACCAAACCGCCGCGCGCCCAACAGGGGTTCACGGTGTTCTTCACCGGGTTCTCCGGCTCCGGCAAGTCGACCATCGCCAACGCGCTGATGGTCAAGCTGATGGAGATGGGCGGCCGCCCGGTGACGTTGCTCGACGGCGACATCGTGCGCAAGAACCTGTCTTCCGAGCTTGGCTTCTCAAAGGAGCACCGCGACCTCAACATCCGCCGGATCGGCTACGTCGCCTCCGAGATCACCAAGAACGGCGGTATCGCGCTCTGCGCCCCGATCGCGCCCTATGCCACCACGCGCCGCGCGGTGCGCGAGGAGATCGAACAGTTCGGCGCTTTCGTCGAGGTCCACGTCTCGACCTCGATCGAGGAATGCGAACGGCGCGACCGCAAGGGCCTCTACAAGCTCGCGCGCGAGGGCAAGATCAAGGAATTCACCGGGATCTCCGACCCCTACGACGTGCCCACCAGCGCGGAGCTGGTCGTCGATACCGAGAATGTCGATGTCGACAACTGCGCCCACCAGGTTCTTCTGAAGCTCGAATCGATGGGGCTCATCGCCGGTCAATAGCCGTGCTGCCAGAGTAAATGAAAAGGCCGGGGCGGCACATGCCCCGGCCTTTTTTTATTGTCCGACGCCGAAACGTGAGAAGTGGATGATAGCAGACTTGACGTTAAGGTTTCTTTACATCATATTGATGTTAAAGTTGCTTAACATCGCGTCTGCGATTCTTTCCATGGAGGCCCACATGCCCTTCGGACTCAAGTCGATCTGGTTCCAGCTGGCGACCGAGGTTGCCGTCATCGCCTGGTTTCTGCTGCGGTTCTCGAACGCCCACGCCACCGGCGCTTTCGACGGCCCCGACGGGCTGATTGTGCTGGGCAAGACCGTGTTGTGGTTCATCGCCGCAACCATCGTCGCGATGATCGCGGCGCATATTGTCGGTGTGATCGTCCTGGCCATCGCCGAAGGCGGCAAGGAGCCCGACACCACCACCGACGAGCGCGACCGCGCCATCGAGGCCAGGGGCGAAAAAGTCTCCAACGCCGTCGGCGGTGCCGGTTTTCTCGGCGGCATCCTCTTGATGACCTTCGGCTACGCCATCCCGGTGGTGATCGCGACGATGTTCGTCGGCTGCCTGTTCGGCGCGATCGTCGGGAACATCTTCAAACTGCGGTCCTATGCGGAGGGCTGACCATGGTCAAAGGTGCAAAGAAACTGAAGATCGGCAACAACATCCGCCGCCTGCGCTTCGACGCGGACGAGATGACCCAAGCCGAACTCGCGGCGGCCACCGGGGTGACCCGCCAGACCATCGCCGCCATCGAGAAAGCCCGCTACGCGCCGACTTTGGAGCTCGCCTTCCTGATTGCCGACGCGTTCGCAAAACCGCTCGACGAGGTCTTCTTCCGCGAGGATTGAAGCGCCCGGAAAACACGGAGGAAATCATGTACCGTTCACTCGACCTGCTGTCCCATTCGATGCGGCTCGCCCTGCTCGGCGCGCTGTTGTTCATCGGCTGGATCGTGCCCTGAGGCGTGGCGCCCTCCGGTGCTCATAATCTCCCTCACCTCGATCCCGCCGCGCTACGGCCAGCTTCCCCGAGTGTTGCACGCCTTGCGCGCCCAGGGCGCGGACCGCGTGGCGCTTGTGATCCCGCACACCTACGCACGCTTCGCCCAGGCCCCGCTGCCCGCGCTGCCAGACGGTGTCGAGCTGCTCCAGACCGGGACCGATCTCGGCCCGGCCGGCAAACTCCTCGCCCCCGCCGCCGCCTATCCCGGCGCGGATATTCTCTATTGCGACGACGATTGGCTCTATGGCCCGGGTTGGGCCGACGCCTTGCGGGCAGCCCGCGCGCCAAACCAGGGGTCGGACCGGGTGGTCGCCGCAAGCACCTGGACCACCGAACGGATCGGACATATGGGCGGTACCGTCGCGCAGGGGTTCGCAGGCGTGCTCGTGGCCGCCGACCGGGCCGCGCGCATTCCCCCGCCCCCGCCCGAGGCCTGGGCGGCGGATGATATCTGGTTGTCTGGATGGTTTGCCGGGCTCGGCCTTGCGGTCACCGAAGCCCCGGCCGCCAGGGGCTTGGCGACCCCTCTGGCGGACCCCGGTGCGTTGCAGGACAGCACCGACCGCGACGGGGCCAACCGCGACGGGGCCAACCGCGCCGCCGCAGCGCTCATTCAGGGCATGTTCGGAACCTGGCCGGCGGGGTGAAAGCCGTTTCGAAACGGCTTGCAACGCGGTTTCGAAACCGCGTTTTCAAGGCCCTTCGAAGGGCCTTGGCCGCTCAATGCACCGCCACCGGGGCGAAATCGTTCTGCCGCGCGAGCACGAAAGCCATGTTCCGGTCACGCACCAGCGCCAGCCGCGTGCCTTCCGCGCTGTGGACGGCATAGAGCCTGTCGAGCCCGCCGACTTCGCGCTGCACCTCTTTCGGCAGGTCTTTCACCGCCACCTCCCGCACGTAGACGATCCGGTCCGCACTGTCGGGAAGCCCTTCGAATTTCACATCCATGACACTCTCCTTGCTCTCTTGGAGGCCCCCACCAAAGGGACTACCCCCTGCTGATCTCGATGGTCTGCATCCGTTTTTCGGGCTCGGCCCGCTCGAGATCGATATGCAGAAGCCCGTTGCCAGTCGCGGCGCCGATCACCTCGACACCATCGGCGAGCACGAAACTCTTCATGAATTGGCGTGCGGCGATGCCCCGGTGCAGATACACCCGGTCCTCGTCCTTGCCGGAAATCCGGCCGCGCACCACGAGCTTGCGGTCTTCCACGATGATCGACAGATCGTCATCGGCAAAGCCGGCCACCGCGAGGGTGATCCGGTAGGCGCGTTCGCTGACTTGTTCGATATTGAACGGAGGATAGCCCTCGGTGCCCGATTTCTCGGCCTGCTCCAGCATCCGCTCAAGCTGGTCGAAACCCAACAGGAAGGGATGCGACCCCAGCGTCATCTTCGTCATCTACACGTCCTTTTCCAAAGCGACCTGCCGCACGGGCCCCGGTTTCGGCGACCCACGTCTGAAAAAAATATGGGGGCGCGGCAATGGGCCCGCAAGAGGGGCAAAGCGCTTTGGATTTCATCGGACTTGCCTTAAGTTCTTCCATAGGCTGTCGAAAAAAGAACTGGGACCCATGAGCAACGCCAAGGAAATGCAATCCGACGAGGTGCTGCGCGTCGAACTTGAAGTGCTGCGCCAGGAACACCGTGATCTCGACACCGCCATCGCGGCGCTCGCCGACCGCACCGCGTCCGACCAACTCACCATCACGCGTCTCAAGAAACAAAAGCTCTCGCTCAAGGACAAAATCGCCCGGATCGAGGACAAGCTGACCCCCGATATCATTGCGTGATCGGCGGATGACGGGTAGAAGGCGCGCTCCGGACAGGGGCTTGTCGCGGCGGCGGGAGAAGGATCCGGCGCCGGTCGCGGCGGGTAACGCGCAGACGGCGAGGCACGAATGGCAGATGTGAAAGTGGGCATCATCATGGGCAGCCAGTCCGACTGGCCCACCATGCGGCACGCGGCGGCGATCCTCGACGCGCTTGGCGTGGCTTACGAGGCCAAGATCGTCTCCGCACACCGCACCCCAGACCGGCTCTGGGATTACGGCACGACCGCCGCCGAGCGCGGGCTCTCGGTCATCATCGCGGGCGCCGGCGGCGCCGCGCACCTGCCGGGCATGATGGCGTCGAAGACCCGGGTGCCGGTGGTCGGCGTGCCGGTCCAGACAAGGGCGCTGTCGGGGGTCGACAGCCTCTATTCCATCGTCCAGATGCCCAAGGGCTTTCCCGTCGCCACCATGGCCATCGGCGCCCCGGGGGCTGCCAATGCCGGGCTGATGGCGGCGGCGATCCTTGCGGTGTCGGACGACGCCTTGGCCGCGCGGCTCGACGCCTGGCGCGCCGCCTTGTCCGCCTCGATCCCGGATGAGCCCTCGGATGAGCCCTCGGATGAGCCTTCGGATGACTGAACCGCGTCCCCGCCCGCTTGAGCCGGGCGCCACCATCGGCATCCTCGGCGGCGGTCAACTCGGCCGCATGCTGTCGGTGGCCGGGTCGCGGCTGGGGCTGAAAACCCACATCTTCGAACCCGGCGCCAGACCGCCCGCGGGCCAGGTGGCCGACCGGGTGACGACGGCGGGCTACGACGACGATGCGGCGCTGCGCGCCTTTGCGGGCAGCGTCGACGTCATCACCTACGAGTTTGAAAACATCCCCACCGAAGCGCTCGACATCCTGGAGAGCTGCGCCCCCGTCCGTCCCGACCGTGAGGCGCTGCGGATCAGCCAGGACCGGCTGGTGGAGAAGAGCTTCATCGAGAGCTGCGGTCTCACCGTCGCCCCCCACGCCGCGGTCTTCGACCTGCTCGACCTCACCGAGGCGATCGACACGGTCGGCCTGCCGGCGATCCTGAAGACCCGGCGCTTCGGCTATGACGGCAAGGGCCAGGCCCGGCTGAACACCCGCGAGGACGCAGGCCGGGCGATGGATGCGATCGGCGGCGCCCCGGCCATCCTCGAAGGCTTCGTGCGGTTCGGGCGCGAGGTCAGCGTGATCGTCGCGCGCGGTATTGACGGCGCGGTCGCGAGTTACGACCCGGGCGAGAACGTCCATGCGGACGGGATCCTTGCCACCACGACCGTGCCCGCCGCGCTGGACGATGACACGCGCCGGGCGGCCCGGGCCGCTGCCGAAACCCTCGTCGCGGCGCTCGGCTATGTCGGCGTCATGGGCGTGGAGCTCTTCGTGACCGACGCCGGGCCGACCAGGGGGCTGGTGGTGAACGAGATCGCGCCCCGGGTGCACAATTCTGGCCACTGGACACAGAACGGCTGCGTGATCGACCAGTTCGAACAGCACATCCGCGCGGTGGCCGGCTGGCCGCTCGGCGACGGCGTCCGGCATTCGGACGTGGTGATGGAAAACCTGATCGGCGACGACATGGCCCGGGTGCCGGCACTGGCCGCCGATCCCGGCGTGGCGCTGCATCTCTACGGCAAGCGCGAGGTCAGGCCGGGGCGCAAGATGGGGCACGTCAACCGGATCACCGGACCGGCGAAAACCTGAGCCAAAGCCGCATCGCCGCCTGCGGCGGGTCTTCGGCGCTTGCCGGGGCGAAGACCTGCGAAGGACGCAGGCGCCCGCGCGCCCGCTTCACTCGTGGCCCGCCTCCTCGCGCACCCGGTCGACGACCTCGCCCCAGGTCACGTCGCGGTCGAACCGTCCGGTTTCGAGGAAGCTCACCACCTCGGCAATCACCAGCGGGTTCATCATCATGAAGGTATGTGTCACCGGCAGGGTGATGTGGTCGGTCATGCCTTCGATCCTGGTGCTGTCGACAGATACCTTGCCGTCGTCCTCGCCCTCGATCAGCGAGGAGAACACCGGGTTGACCGAGCGGTTGCCGGCGATCACTCCAAGCTCGAAGCCCGGTTCGCCGGTGCGGTTCGGCACCGAGCCGGGGCCGGTCCCGAGCTCCAGCGCCGCCGGTCCGTTCAGCCATGCGAAGGGTTCGAAATCACCAAGCTGGTAGTCGCGGAACGCGTCGACCAGCTGCGAGCCCTGGTTCGGCGGCGCCAGCATGACGACCCGTCCCATGTTCTCCGGCCGGTTGTCGCGCAGCCAGACCCGCGCGAGGATCCCGCCCAGGGAATGGGTGACGATATGCGTGGTCCGGTCGCCGCAGTCGGCCACGGCCGCTGGCAACGTGAGATCGACCAGCTCACCGATCGGCGCGGTGGTGGAGGGGTAGCCGCGGTTCACCACCTTGTATCCGAGGCCGGTGAGCGCTTCCTCCATGACCAGGAGCGAGGCCGGTGTCCGCGCCAGCCCGTGCAGCAACACCGCGCAATCTCCCGGGGCGGCCGGGGCCGCGGCGGGCAGTGCGAGACCGAGGCTGGTCAGGCAGGCAAGAAGCTTTCGCATGGCGCTTGAGATAGGCACAGCCGGTCCCGGTTGCGAGGGGCCACAGGATGACGTGGCGTCCGAACGGCAAAACGCCGCGCATCGGTTGCGCGGCGTTTTCCCCGTATCAGGACCGGATCAGGCGGCCAGGTCGTCGTACTCCAGCCGGATCGTGCGGGCCACCAGGGTGCCGCCGCCGACCAGGAAGATCGCCATCACCGCGAGCCAGCCGAGCCACGGGATGAGGCCGATCAACGCGCCGATCGCCGCCCCGGAAAAGGCGGCCACCGCGCGGTCGCCGGTGCTCGCCGGTTCGCCTCGGCCCGCGACACCCGTTGCCCAGACGCCCAGCGCATAGGTGCCGATCACGTAGCCGGTCAGCGCAAGCAGCACGGCCGCCACGATAGAGAGCGGGATCAGGAGGATGCCGAACCCGGTCATCGCCAGCAGCACCACGGAGCCGATCAGCGCCGACAGGCCGACGAACCCGACCACGCCGGTGAACACCGGCCGCGCGATCGCCCGCGCCCTGAGGCCTGCGAGGAAGTTCGGCGCAATGGCCGCAAACAGCGTGCCGAGCAACCCGACGACAATCACCCCGCCGATCCAGTTGCGCAGCCGTTGCAGGAGGCTCGGACGTTCCATGACCGGCATCGCGTGCATGTCTTCGAACTCTCTGGTTTCGTGGACGAAAACCTGGTCGCTGCCAGCCACCCGGTCGGGCACCTCGACCGCGTCCGGGGTATCGGTATAAACATGCAGGTCCCCCTCGACCCGGGCATCGTTGCCCCAGTCGACATCTTCGGCCGCGAGCGCCATGTCGCCCATCACGGAAGCGTCGATCCGCACATCTTCGCCGCCGATCACGGCACTGCCCGCCACCGGCGCGCGCAGCTCGATCGACTGTCCGGCGGCGCGCAGATCGCCCGACACCGGTTCGGTGATCGTCAGGTTCTGCCCGGCGATGGTGACATCGCCAGCCACCGGCGCATCGACATCGATATCCTGCCCTAAGCCGTAGAAGTTTTCGCCGACCCGGCCTTCGAGAGTGACGTTCTGGCCCGCCATATGCGCCGAGCCTTCGATTTCGACGGTGGCGGTGACCGACCGGCCCGCGGCGAACAGATCATCGACCGGTTCCCCGGTCACCACGACATTGCGGCCGCCGACATAGGCATCGCCGCCGAACCGCCAGTCGCCGCCGTCCTCGGCCAATGCCGGTACTGCCGCCAGTCCAATTATCAATGCAGGAAGAAATACGCGTAACATGGTTGTCCCCGTTGTTGAATGTTACTGTCGTTAACTTAGGGGCGGGGAAGCTTTGTTTTAAGACGATGCGAAAAAGAAACGTTGGAGGGAAACCCCGACGCAAAGCGTCACGCACCGGCAAAGAGGCCAGATCCCAGCGCGCCGACGACGGGTGACGGAGATCATCTCGTCGCCCTCGGCACTGAACCCAGTCTGTCCGGTCCGAGACTTGAGGGTGCACTCAAGGGTTGGGTCGCGGTTCAGGTTTGTCAGCTTGGCTGGAACCGCCCCCCAAAAAAAGAGGGGCCGCCAACAGGCGACCCCTCGTGTTCTTGTCTGGCTGGCGGCTGCGCTGTCGGCAGATCGGGCCGCTGGCCCGATCGCCTGGCGCAACAGACCTTTTCGGGCCGGTGGCCCGAAAAGGCTGTTACATCATGCCGCCCATGCCGCCCATGCCGCCCATGTCGCCGCCCATCGGGGCCGCGCCTTCCTTGGCGGGCAGATCGGCAACCATCGCCTCGGTGGTGATGAGCAAGCCGGCAACCGACGCGGCATCTTCGAGCGCCGTGCGGACAACCTTGGCCGGGTCGATCACGCCGAAAGCAAACATGTCGCCGTAAGCCTCGGTCTGCGCGTTGAAGCCGAAAGCCACGTCGTCCGATTCGCGGATCTTGCCCGCGACCACGGCGCCGTCGACACCGGCGTTGTCGGCGATCTGGCGCAGCGGCGATTCGAGCGCGCGGCGCACGATCTTGACACCAGCGTCCTGGTCGGCGTTCTCGCCCTTGAGGTCGAGGAGCAACTTGGCCGCCTGAACCAGCGCCACGCCGCCGCCGACGATCACGCCTTCCTGCACCGCGGCGCGGGTGGCGTTCAGCGCGTCATCGACACGGTCCTTGCGCTCCTTCACCTCGATCTCGGTCATGCCGCCGACGCGGATGACAGCGACACCGCCGGCGAGCTTGGCAACCCGCTCCTGCAGCTTCTCACGATCGTAGTCGGAGGAGGTTTCCTCGATCTGGGTGCGGATCTGGGCGACGCGCGCCTCGATCTCGGCCTTGTCACCGGCACCGTCGACGAGGGTGGTCTCTTCCTTGGTGATGGTGATCTTCTTGGCCGAGCCGAGCATGTCCATGGTGACATTCTCGAGCTTCATGCCGAGGTCTTCCGAGATCACCTGGCCGCCGGTCAGGATCGCGATGTCCTGCAGCATGGCCTTGCGGCGGTCGCCGAAGCCCGGGGCCTTGACGGCGGCGATCTTCAGGCCGCCACGCAGCTTGTTGACCACGAGGGTGGCGAGCGCCTCGCCTTCGACGTCTTCGGCGATGATGAGAAGCGGCTTCTGGCTCTGGATCACGGACTCGAGCAGCGGCACCATCGGCTGCAGCGAGGAGAGCTTCTTCTCGTGCAGCAGCACCACGCAATCCTCGAGATCGGCGATCATCTTGTCGGGGTTGGTGACGAAGTAGGGCGAGAGGTAGCCACGGTCGAACTGCATGCCTTCGACCACTTCGACCTCGGTCTCCATGCCCTTGTTCTCTTCGACGGTGATGACACCCTCGTTGCCGACGCGCTGCATGGCTTCGGCGATTTCGCGGCCGATCTCTTCTTCGCCGTTGGCGGAGATGGTGCCGACCTGCGCCACTTCGTGGGTGTCTTTCACTTCGCGCGAGGCGGTCTTGATCGCTTCGACGACCTTGGTGGTGGCGAGGTCGATGCCGCGCTTGAGGTCCATCGGGTTCATGCCGGCGGCAACCGCCTTCATGCCCTCGACCACGATCGACTGGGCGAGCACGGTGGCGGTGGTGGTGCCGTCGCCGGCCTCGTCATTGGTGCGCGAAGCGACTTCCTTCACCATCTGCGCGCCCATGTTCTCGAACTTGTCTTCGAGCTCGATGTCCTTGGCGACGGTCACGCCGTCCTTGGTGATGCGCGGGGCGCCGAACGACTTGTCGAGCACCACGTTGCGGCCCTTGGGACCGAGAGTAACCTTCACCGCGTCGGCGAGGATGTTCACGCCCCTGAGCATGCGGGTGCGGGCGTCAGTACCGAACTTGACGTCTTTTGCCATGTTGCTGGCTCCTGTTCAGAATTCTTGAAATATCCGGGCCGACGATCAGGCGATGATGCCCATGATGTCGGATTCCTTCATGATCAGCATCTCGTCACCGTCGAGGGTGATCTCGGTGCCCGACCACTTGCCGAAAAGGATCTTGTCGCCTTCCTTGACGTCCGGGGCGATGCGCTCGCCGTCGTCGTCGCGCAAGCCAGCGCCGACCGAGACCACAATGCCCTCGGCGGGCTTTTCCTTGGCGCTATCGGGGATGATCAGGCCACCGGCCGTCTTCTCTTCGCCTTCGAGGCGACGCACGAGCACGCGGTCATGCAGGGGAGTAAATGCCATTTCAGGGCTCCTCAGCTCTGGTTTTCGTATCAGCCCGAGACCTCCTCCCGGGCTTTGGCACTCACCAAAGGCGAGTGCTAACGGCGCATAGCTAGGGGGGGGCGAATGAGCTGTCAACAGGGGGAGAGCGGAAAATCTTGTGCCCGGCGCCGAGAAAACCCCAGGCCCGGAAACGGAGGGCGGCCGGTCCGCCCTCCGCCGGTCTGTTTATCACCGGCCGCGGGACTTTCCGGGCAGGGGAACCGGCTTCACCGATCGCACGAAGCCGCCTTTGGTGGGCTGGCCGGGAAGATGCGCCGGTGTCCGGCTCGGTTTCGGCGCAGGCGGGGTTTGCCCGGCGCGCGGGCCGGACAGGCCCGCCGGCTTGGCGGGTTTGGATTTTCGGGTCATTCAGGACCTCCGGTAACGATGGAAAACGCGCGGGGCCGCGCGGGGTCAGGCCCGTAAAGCAGGCCCGTAAAGCAGGCCTGTCAAACTGGCCCGGCAAGCAGGCTCGTCAAACAAGCTGGTCAGCCGTGCAGGATCATCGTCAGGGTACTCCTCGAGAGAGTTTCACGGCCAGCACAGGCACGGGTGCCGGCAGGTGCAGCGGGATCAGAAACCGGTCTTGATCATCGGCTCAAAGCTCCTCTCGAAGAACCCAAAGGGTGCCACAACCGAAGAGGACCTGTCAACGCGCGGCTTGATTTCGCGGGGCAGACGCGATTTCGAAATCGCGTGGTGAAGCGGTTTCGAAACCGCTTTGGCGCCCCCGGTCGACGGGCGTTTACCAGACCAGCCCGGGACCCTGCCCTGACCGCGCTTGCGTCATGCCGGGTGGGGAGTGTTCGGCCCGGCTGGCGGCATATCATGCGTCCGCGAAAACCGACCGATCCGATCCCCGATCCGATCCCCGACCCGATCCCTGTGCCGGTGCAGGTGCAGGTGACCCAAGGGGGTTGAGAGGACCGACGACAATACGGCACGGGTCGGCGAACTCATCGGCAACCAACCGGTGCTGGCGCTCCAAATGCGCGATCTCGTCCTGGCCCAAGCCGCGGACCGTCGTAAAGGACTGAAAAGGGACGGCCCTGCGATATCGCTTCGTCGCTGGTCTGTTTCATCCAGATAGCAGATCGCTGCGTCTCGCGCGGCTTCGGCCAAGGGGCGGCGCGCGTCGCTCCCGAAGCGCGGTCGGACGGAAACGACGGCCCGATGCGGCCCGGTGCGGCTTGGTGCGGCCCGGTGCGGCCCGATGCGGTATGTGAAATTCCCGCACGGCACCGAGCCGGACCACGACAGCCGCGGCCGCCTGATCGACGCGGCGCGCCCATCCCTGCAGTCAACCGTCCTTCGCGAAGGTGTCGAACGCCGCGCCCCAATCCGGGTGCCAACGCGACAATGGCGGACGATTCTCGATGATGTCGCCCATCGCCCATGCCATCCGCTTTGCGTCCATCTCCCGGCTGACCTCATTGTCCGGGCACAGGATGTAGAAATCGTTCGCGTTCATCCCCTCGATCAGCGCATCGGCCACCTGCCCCGGCTCCCAGGCGCCCGCGGGCTTCTCCACCCGCTCGGCCCTGGTGAGGTCGGTGAAGGTGAAACCGGGGATCAAGAGGTGCGCGGTCACTTGCGGGTCCGCCTCGCGGATCTCGTGCGCGAGCAACTCGCTGAAGGTCTTCACCCCCGCCTTGGCCACGTTGTAGGCCGGGTCGCCCGGCGGCGAGGTGATGCCCTGCTTGGAGCCGGTATTGACGATCGCGCCGGGCTTGTCGCGCCCGATCAGCCCGGGCGCGAAGACCTGGGCCCCGTTGATCACCCCCCAGAGGTTCACCTCGAGGATCCGGGCCCAGCTCTCCGGACTTCCAAACAGGGTCGACCCCGGCTGGATCGCGGCATTGTTCATCACCAGATCGGCACCGCCGAATTCCGCATCGACCCGGGCGCGCAGCATTTCGACGGCCGTCCGGTCGGACACGTCGCAGGGCACACCCACAACCTCCGGCGCCCCCGCTGCGCGCACCGCCTCGGCGGCGACCGCGAGCCTGTCCTCGCCCAGATCCGCGAGCACCACCTTCATGCCGAAGCCGGCAAAGCGGCGGGCGGCGGCGAGGCCGATGCCGGCAGCCCCCCCGGTGACGACGGCGGTGTTTGCGGGCGCGAAAACGGGATGGGTCATGGGAATCCTCCTGTGCAAAGCGAGTCTACGCCGGTGCCGGGCCCGGTGGAAGTGAGGCCGGTCGCCGCTCCCGGAGACCGGCCCCGGGGGGGCCGGGGGGTCCGGGGGGCTTGCCCCCCGGCACGCCCGCCGCAGGCGAAAGTCCGGCTTGCCGGGCTTGTCTCGCTCCCGCCGCCTGCTTCACCGGGGCCTCATACGGGCCTCAACCGGGCGGGTTTTTGGCACCAGCCCCGGTTTCGAGCCCTGCGGGCGCCAACCCGTAGACACCCGGCGAGACCCGCTCGAACCAGCCGTAGTGGTTTACCCGCATCATCTCGGTCGCACGGGCCACGCCCGTGGCCTTCGCCACCACCGCCCCCTTGCTGGCGCCGTGCGCCGCCAGATAGGCCGCCAGTTTTGCCGCATCCTGCCGGTAGGCGGTGACCACCTTGCCGCCGCTGCCCCCGATATTGGGATCGCCTGTCCGGCGGGCGAATTCGCCGAGCAGCCGCGCGCGGCGCGCGGGCGACTTGCGCGGGCGAAACGGTCTCGGATCGGCATGCACCTCGACGACCCCGTCGGCGAGACGCACCGTGAGCACCCCGACACAGAGGCGCCGGCAAAGCTCGACATTGCCCTTGAACGCCTGCCACCCGGGGCGGCCCTTCCAGCGGGGCACGGCGACATAGACCGCATCGGTGATCTTCTGCCGGGCCACGGCCTGTTGCAGAAGCTTGAGCGAAAACCCGGCTTTGAGCTCGACCACAACGATCTCCGCGCCCATGACCCCCACCACATCGGCCGGCCCCACCTCAGCCTTCACCTCGTAGCCGGCGGCTTCGAGGTGGGCTTTGACGGGCGTGTAGAGATCGGTTTCACGGATCCGGGTCATGGGGTGTTGCTAACGTGTTTGGCGAGTTTTGAGAATCCGGTTTTCGAATGGCTTCGCCATCCGACCCGCGCGGGGGCTCTGCCCCCGCGCCCCCGGCGTACTTTGGCCTAAATGAAAGAGGGGCCCGATCATGCCGCACCTGCAAAGTGACGCGTGACAAGGCGCCCCCGGAACCGTATACACCCGGGCGAAAACACCCAAGTTGAACGGATGCTCCCATGACCACGCTCGTCTTCGGCCACAAGTCGCCCGACACCGATGCCACCGGCTCGCCCATCATCTGGGCCTGGTACCTCAACGAAGTCAAAGGCGGCGAGGCCGAGGCGGTTTTGCTTGGTGAACCCAATACCGAGGCCGCCTTCGTGCTCACCCGCTGGAACGTGCCGAAACCGCGGATCATCGAAGATGTGGAGGCCGGCCAGGCTTGCGTGATCGTCGACACCAACAACCCCGCCGAGCTTCCCGCCTCGATAGGCGGCGCCGACGTGCGCCAGATCATCGACCACCACAAGCTCGCGGGCGGTCTCGAAACCAAGCGCGCGATCGACATCACCATCCGCCCGCTCGCCTGCACCGCGACGATCCTTTACGACTTGATCGGCGACGACACCGCCAAGATGCCCGACTGGGTCCGCGCGATGGCGCTCTCGTGCATCCTGTCCGACACGCTGGAATTCCGCTCGCCGACCACCACCGACCACGACAAGGCTGTGGCCGAGGATCTTGCCCACGAGCTGGGCGTTTCGATCCCCGACTACGCCGCCGAGCTGTTCGCGGCGAAATCCGACGTCTCGGCCTTCTCTGATGCCGAGCTTCTGCGGATGGATTCCAAGACCTACGAGGTCGACGGCACCAAATTCCGCGTCTCGGTGCTGGAGACCACCGCGCCCTCGATCCCGCTCGACCGCAAGGCCGGGCTGATGGCGGCAATGGAGACGGTGGCCAAGGAAGACGGCGTCGACCAGGTGCTGCTGTTCGTCGTCGACATCATCGCCGAGGAAGCGACGCTGCTGGTGCCGAACGACCTGGTGAAGGGCGTGGCCGAGAAAAGCTTCGCGGCGTCCGTTGACGGCGACACGGTGGTGCTGCCGGGGATCATGAGCCGCAAAAAGCAGATCATCCCGAACCTCAAAGTGTGAGGCGGCGGGTAAGCAATGCGAAAGGGCGCCTCGAATGGGCGCCCTTTTTTTGCCCGGGTCAGCGCGCACCGAGACTTTCGATCGCCTGCACCAACTTCTGCAAATCAGCCGCATAGAACCCGGCTGCATTAAGGCAATTGGTTTCGAGCAGCTTCAACCCGTCATCGGTGCGGCAGATATCGAGCACGTAGGCTGGCGAGTAGTCGGGATTGATATCGACCATGCGTTGAGCGAAGGCCAGTGCATCGTCGTCGATGGTGTGGCGGTAGACGACGCGTGATCCCTCTTTGTACTGCGACCAAGTAACGATCTGTCCATCGACTGCCCAAATCCGCCATTCTTTCAGGATGCGAACAGGTTCGCTGAACATCAGAAGCGTGTCGTGGCGGAGCGATCCCAGCGGGATTTCCGCCTCGTTGAGCGCCAAAGCCTTTTTGGCAAGGGCAACAATCTCTTCGGCCGACCGAACCCGTCCCGGCTGCTCTTTGCCGTCATCGACCGGACGCATGAAGTAATCACGGTTCATTTCGGCCAAGTGCCCCGGGACGTCTCTCAAGGTGAGAAACATCGATGCGGCCCCGTTCAAGAGGAATGGGTGCCAAGCCGCTTCATCCACAAACGGGGTCAGCTTGAAGACTCCGGGGCGAAGATCATGCGCCTTGGCGTATCGCCAAAGCGTGTAGGCGCCGAACAAGACAACGTCGTCCGGGCCGCGGATATCTGGCGCCGGGATCAGGTCCCCTACAAACGGGACGACCTTGTGCCATGTGTATCCAACGCCCAGCCTTTCCAGAGCTTCTGCGAGCTTCTGCGTGTCTTCGAATTCCTGAAGCAGCCATTGCATCGGCGTGGCCTCCTGTGAAACCCACCCTAGTCACCAACAGCCGCCGGGCGCGAGACCAGTCCATGTTCCAAAGGGAAAAACTGGGTCGGCCCAGTTCGACCAAACCAAGCTACCGCCTTGGGATTTCCAGCGGGACGCCATACGCGGCGAGGACGGCTCTGCGTCAGGCCGCCGGCGCGACCGGCTGGTAGCCCTGGCGGCCGACGATCTCGATCATCCCGCCGGCGGCGGAGATCACGGTGTTGTCGAGCGTCTGGGCGAGGTACATGCCCGCGGCCTGGGTGCGCGAGCCGGAGCGGCAGACCAGCACGATGTCGCGCCCGTCGGCGATGTCGTCCTTGATCGCGGCGACGAAACTCTGCGGATCCTGGAAGGTGATGAGTTTGGCGCCCTCGATCACCCCGGTCTGGTGCCATTCGGGCGGCGTGCGGATGTCGACCACGAGCGCACCAGACGCCGTCATCTCATCGACCGTCATCACCTTGTGTTCAAAACCCTCGATCTGGGGCGGGCGGCCGAAACCGAACATCTGCGTCTCCTCTTTCGGCCGTGTTCACCGGCCACCGTTTATTACATGCATATTATGTAATATGACTTCCGGGAGTCCAATCCCCTCCCGCCCGCGTCATGCGGACGCAGCCAGAATGTCACGGAGAGCACCCGTGAAAAACCGCTGATCAGCGCGATCAACGCATTGTCAACTCGGTGGCACCGTCTGGTAGCCCGCGGCCATCACCTTGCGGATGCCGCCCTCGATCGAGACGATCCGGTTGGGGATCTGGCGCGCAAGGAAATCGGCGACCACCTGGGTGCGGTTGCCGGAATTGCAGATCAGCACCAGGTCGCGCCCGTCGGCAATCTCACCCGCGATCTGCGGCAGGAAGGTGCCGGGCTTGTTGAAGTCGAACTCGATCAGTTCGGCACCTTCGATCACCCCGGTATCGGTCCATTCCGGCGGCGTGCGGATATCGACCAGCAGCGCGCCATCGGCGGTCATCTCGGCAACCGAGAGGAACCGGTGCTCCCACCCGCCCGCAGCCCTGCTGGAGCGCGCCATCACCATCGCCCCGACCCCGCCGAGCACCAGCGCGCCGGCGCCGGAAAAAATCAGGTGACGTCTGTTCATTTCACTCATACCGCCCTCGTCTCTCGAATTCGTAAATAGATATATGTGTTTTGTCGGCCCCGTCCAATGCGACGGAGTGCCCCTCTCACAGCCGTGATCCCATGTCATCTTGGCAAAATTGTCCTCATTCCATGACCTTTCGAACACCGACGCATCCGCCCGCGCCGCAATAAAAACGCAACCGGACTGCCACCGCCAATCGGTGGGCCGACCGATCACGCCGCGCCGCCGCATTCAATTCTGCGCGACGCAGGACGGGACGCGGAAAACGTGCGTTTTCCGGCACGGTTTCCGGGCGGAAACCGAACCGAAATCCGCGACGGATTTCGCGCCCGCCCCGGGCTGGCGGTCCCGGTTATTGCGGTGCGCGGCCCTGGGTTTCGTAGAGTTCCAGGGGAAGGTCGTCGGGGTCGCGGAAAAAGGTGAACCGCTGGCCGGTGTATTCATCGACACGCACCGGTTCGACCTGCACCCCGCGTGCCTCGAACCGGGCGATGACGGCGTCGATGTCCGTTACCGAAAACGCCAGATGCCGGAGCCCCCGCGCCTCGGGCCGGGTCAGCCGTTCGGGCGTATCCGGGAACGAGAAGAGCTCGATCTGGGCCCCGTCGGGCAGACCAAGGTCGAGCTTCCAGGATCCGCGGTCGGACCGGTAATTCTCTGCCAGTACCTCGAGCCCCAGCACATCCGTGTAGAAGGCTTTGGAGCGCGTGTAATCGGAACAGATGATCGCGGCATGGTGAAGCGACAGCAACATGTGGGGTCCCTGGTTTCCGATCCCGTCCGCCTAGGCGGGGCTTTCGTGCCAGTTTCGGTCGCCGCGGTCCCCCCGTCAACGCCAAGCAGCGTGAAGTCAACCACAAGCGCCATGGCCGCGCCATTCCGTCTGGCTCTTGTCGCCCCCCCGTGCGATACGCAGACCCATCCCAAATGCCCAGGAAAGGAGCCGCCATGACCCGGATCGTCGAGACGCTGGCCGAGATCTCCGCCCCCTATGACGCCTTGCTCTGCGATCTCTGGGGCTGTGTCCATGATGGCGAGAAGCCGTTGACCGAAGCGGTCGCCGCACTGCGGGAGTTCCGCGCCGCGGGCAAGGACAGGAAAGTGATCCTGATCACCAACGCCGCCCGGCAAAAGGCCGCGGTCGCCGCAGACCTCGACCGCATCGGCCTCCCCCGCGACACCTGGGACGATATTGCCAGCTCCGGCGACACCGCCCGCGCGGCGATGTTCCGCGGTGCCGTCGGGGCCAAAGTCTGGTTCATCGGCGAACCCCGCGACGACGTGTTTTTCGAACCGATGCCCGAGGTCGCCGACGCGGTGGC